>Ga0255777_10003387_pt1 | contig 13593 bp, 10 predicted proteins | sample 101ome_15_FD_179975 | JGI IMG/M metagenome (GOLD analysis project Ga0255777, IMG submission 179975) | Coastal salt marsh microbial communities from the Groves Creek Marsh, Skidaway Island, Georgia - 101402AT metaG (version 2) | ecosystem: Environmental > Aquatic > Marine > Intertidal zone >...
ATATATTGGCTTATTTAAAATCGCAAGAGCATAAAAGTTTATTGCGCTTTATTACCTGTGGGTCGGTGGATGACGGCAAATCCACTTTAATTGGCCGGTTGTTGTACGAGTCCAAATTAATTTATGAAGACCAATTGGATACCTTGCAATCCGATTCAAAAAAGATGGGCACCCAGGGGGATAACATTGATTTTGCTTTGTTGGTGGATGGGTTAGCGTCTGAGCGCGAACAAGGCATTACGATTGATGTGGCTTACCGGTATTTTTCAACGGACAAACGCAAATTTATTGTGGCCGATACCCCGGGTCACGAGCAGTATACCCGCAATATGGCCACGGGGGCGTCCACAGCGGAGTTGGCCATTTTAATGGTGGATGCCCGGCATGGGATTATGACACAAACTCGTCGGCATTCGACCTTGGTGCAGCTATTGGGTGTAGATAAAATTGTTTTGGCGATTAATAAAATGGATTTGGTGGACTACAGTGAGGCTCGGTATCAGGCCATTGTGGCTGATTATGAGGCGTTTGCGGCCAGCATTGGGATTTCCAACAGTGTGGCGATTCCAGTATCGGCCTTGAAGGGGGATAATATCGTGGATACCAGCACTACAATGCCGTGGTATACAGGCCCCAGTTTGTTGACGTATTTGGAAACGGTTCCGTTGCGAACGGTGGATCCCAATCGGGCGTTTTCAATGCCGGTGCAATGGGTGAATCGGCCCAATTTGGATTTTCGGGGGTTTGCGGGTCAAATTACCACAGGCCAAATTGCAGTCGGGGATTCGGTTACAGTGTTGCCGGCCAATGTGTCCACAACGGTTCGCTCAATTGTGACCATGGATGGGGAGTTGGATGTGGCTATTCGGGGGCAATCCGTTACGGTGACGTTGGCGGATGAGGTGGATGTGTCTCGGGGGGATGTTTTGGTGGGTGCGTCCAGTCCGGTACGCATTGGCCATCAATTTGTATCCACGATTGTGTGGATGTCGGACATTCCCATGATTCCCAATCAGTTGTATTGGATTAAAACTCGAGCCAAGTTGTTGAGTGGATCGTTGGAAGCCCCTCAGTATCGATTAAACATTAATACGTTAGAGCATGTGGATGCGCCCACCTTAACCCTCAATGAAATTGGGCACTGTGTGTGTACCTTTGATCAACCGATTCCCTATGAATATTATCAAGACAATCCGCATTTAGGCAGTTTTATTATTGTGGATCGCCAATCCAACAATACGGTTGGCATGGGGCTCATTCATTCGACGGTGGGTACAGAGGATTGGGCCCAGCGCTATGTGAAACAGCGGGCCAAATATTGGCGACCGGGTCAGGTGAGTGTGGCGGATCGAACTCAAAACAATCGGCATCAGCCCCTGTTGGTGGTGATTACTGGCCAGGTGCCTCGCCAGCAGTATTCCGATACGGGCATTCAGTTGGAAAAAGCGTTATTTGATCGTGGTATTCAGGTTTATCGTCACGGGTTTCAATTTTTGCGTCATGCAGATGCCCAGGCCGATTCGATTGCGGAGTTGCGTCAGGATATGTTGCGGCATTTGATGGATATTGGGTATGCCTTTTTGGATGCGGGCATGGTCTTTATTACGGCGATTCGAGGCCTAACGCCCTTAGAATTAAATCAGTTAACCACGTTGGCTGCACCGTTTGATGTGCAGGTCATTGACTTGGATACGGATTCTGAACAGCACACGGCTTTTAATGCCGGCAAACGCCTGAGGCAATCCATCAAACGCCTGAGGCAATCCATTGACTTGGATACGGATTCTGAACAGCACACGGCTTTTAATGCCGGCAAACGCCTGAGGCAATCCATCAAACGCCTGAGGCAATCCATTGACTTGGATACGGATTCTGAACAGCACACGGTGGATACAATTATCAATCACATACAAAAAGGATAGGTTTATGAATATTGCATTACTTGGATTTGGGTTTGTTGGGCAGGGGGTGTGGCATATTTTGCAATCCAATCGTGAGCAATTGGCGTTAAAGCTGGGGTTGGATGAAGCGGATATTCAGCTCAAGGTTGTGGGGGTTCGCGATTGTCAAAAGGCTCGAAACAACGGCTTGCCGGAGTCTATTCCAGTTACCGATGACATTGGCAGTATTTTGGCAGATCCTAGCATTGAATTGGTCATTGAGGCGATTGGGGGCGAGCATCCGGCGTATCAGTATATTCACGATGCATTGGTGGCTGGTAAGCATGTGGTAACGGCCAATAAAGAGGTGATTGCTAAGCATCAGCAGGTTTTGTTCCAGTTGGCCCACGATCACCAAGTAATTTTGGCGTGTGAAGCGGCGGTTGGGGGCAGTATTCCGTTAATTCGTGGGTTGCGAGTGGGCTTTGCGGCCAACAAAATTCAGTCCGTTATGGGTATTTTAAATGGGACAACCAACTATATGTTAACCCGTATGCTGGCCGATTCAATGCCGTATGATGATGCGTTAAAGCAAGCGCAGGCCTTGGGTTTTGCAGAGGCGGATCCGACCATGGATGTGAGTGGCATGGATGTGGCGTATAAAGTCATTATTTTAGCTGGGGTGGCGTTTCATGTGGATATTCCCATTGAGGCGATGCCAGTTGAAGGCATTGAGTCCATTCAATTGGCAGATATGCTGCATGCCCAAGACATGGGGTATGTGGTGAAGTTAATTGGGGCGATTACGGCCACGGATGATGGGTTGGCGGTGCGTGTTTGCCCGATGCTGTTGCCCAATACCCATGCGATGGCGACGGTTAACAATGAAGTGAATGCGTTGTTTTTGCATGGGGATTGTGTGGGGGATGCGATGATGGTGGGAAAAGGGGCGGGTGGAATTCCGACGGCGTCGGCCATTTTGTCTGACGTGGTGGCGATTGGCGCATCGACGTCTACGCCGGTTCGGTTGGAACCGGCTCAATTGGTCCCGTTGTCTGAGCAAGTCACGTCCATGTATATGCGCTTATCGGTCCAGGATCATGTGGGTGTTTTGGAGCAGGTGACGCATGTGTTGAGCCAAGCAGGCGTGAGTTTAAAAACGGTGGTTCAGAAAAATCAAGGGGATGAAGCATCCATTTTACTGATCACGCACCCGGTTAAAGAATCGGTTATTCAAGGGCTTCAACTCAATGAGCTAGCGGCTGTCTTGCGCATTGATGCCATGGTGCGCGTGGTTTAAATACACCTAAAAATATTTACAGTAATTAGATTACAGATATTCTATTGAAAATCTCTCATTATTATATTAACATTTGCTGTAATCGGTTTACAGAGAGTAAAAATGATTAAGAAACTCAAAGACATATCAGAAATATCCACCGGAGTAACCTTTAGAATGCGATTAGAGCATGCTACGGATGGAAATGTTTCAATAATACAAATGAAAGACCTAGGGGATGATCATACTGTTAAGCTAAATGAACTCGTAAAATTCAAAATAGAATCCCCGAAACAACGTCAGTATGTAAAGAAGTTCGATATTAAGGCTGTTCAGAAAGAAATTGAGACACTTGAGAGTGAATTAGGTGACGTACGACAGAAAATGGCCGAGCTTCTTAACGAGGTGGGCGTGTGAGCAAGAAAAAAAATCACGTGCCGTCAATTCGATCATCGGCAGCGGAATACCTTACCTTTGTGGCGGCTGTGGGTGATGCTGACGCCAGTATTGAAATGCGCTATGAAGATGAAAATATCTGGCTGACACAAAAAATGATGGCCACCCTCTATGATGTATCGGTATCGGCTATCAATCAGCATTTAAAGCGGTTATTTTTAGATCATGAGCTTGACGCAGACTCAGTTATTAAGCATTACTTAATAACTGCCACCGATGGCAAAGCCTACAATACCAAGCATTACAGTTTACAAGCTATCATTGCCATTGGGTTTAAAATTGAAAATGAGCGAGCGGTTCAGTTTCGCAAATGGGCGAACAAGATTGTTAAGGACTACACGATTCAAGGTTGGACAATGGATGAGGAGCGTCTGAAAAAAAGCGGCACCATTCTAGATAATGATTTTTTTGAACGCCAGCTCGAAAAAATACGAGAAATTCGACTATCCGAGCGCAAGTTCTACCAAAAAATCACCGATATTTATGCCACCTCACTGGATTATGATGCCACAGCTAGCGCAACCAGACGTTTTTTTGCCGCCGTTCAAAACAAGATGCACTACGCCATTCATGGTCAAACCGCTGCTGAAGTCATTGTTGATCGGGCGGATTATCAAAAAGATAATATGGGTCTGAGTACTTGGGATGGGGCACCTGACAGTAAGATTCATAAATATGATGTGGTGGTTGCCAAAAATTACCTCTCTGAATATGAGTTAGCACAAATGCAACGGATCGTGTCCGCTTATCTGGATATGGCGGAAATGCAAGCCATGCGTAAAATGCCCATGACGATGGCGGACTGGGAAGCGCGTCTAAGTGGGTTTTTAACACTGTGGGACCGTGAAATCTTGCAAGATGCCGGAAAAGTGAGTGCTGAAATTGCCAAAGCGCATGCCGAAACTGAGTTTGAGAAATATCGGATTGTGCAGGATCAGTTGTATGAATCGGATTTTGACAAGCAATTTAAAGGGCTTGAGGAGAAGATTTTGGGGCGTGGTGGGATCAAGGGTGAATAAAATGAGGCTAGACACTGTAATAGATTTGTTAACAGACTACCATGCAAACGGATCATATAAGACATTAAAAGAAAATGTGGTTCTTTTAGATGCACCAAATCTGCCGTTATGGTGCGGACTACGAATTTTGAGCAAAATAACTTTTCAGATAACCTGAAATTCATTGATAAAAATGCTTATGATCATCTTAAAAAATCGAAAGTGTATCCCAACGATATCATAATGAATAAAATTGCGAATGCTGGTGCTTGTTACATTATGCCTAACATTAATGAAAAAGTTTCACTAGGCATGAATTTGTTTCTTATTCGTCTAAATACAAAAAAAGCCGATCCATATTATGTATTTTCGTATCTAAAATTCAACGAACACTATGTTAAGTCATTTGCAAGTGGGTCTTCTACCAAAACAATAACTAAAGATGATGTAAGGCAACTAAAAATACATTTGCCTACTTTAGATAAACAGAGATCCATTGCAGAAACCCTTCGAACATGGGACACCGCCATCGAAAAAACCGAAGCCCTAATTTCGGCTAAAGAGCGGCAGTTTGGGTGGTTACGCTCTGAATTAATTAACAAATGTCAGGGAGAGAAGTTTAGTCTTCAAGCCTTAGAAGAAAAAGGCTTAATTGAAATGGGGAGAGGTAATATCATTTCAAAAAAAGATATATTAGCTAATCCCGGTGATAATCCAATTTACTCGTCTTCTGTTAAAAATAATGGCCTTTTTGGATGTTATGGCAATTTTATGTTTGATGAGGAGCTTATCACCTGGTCTATTGATGGAGGTGGAAATTTTTTTCTACGTAAGAAACACAAGTTTTCAGTGACAAATGTTTGTGGATTTATGAAAGTCGCACGGAAAGCAATTAACTGTGGTTTTCTTGCAGCTCAATTACAAGAGAGACAGTCTAAACTTAAATTTGATTATCAGTTTAAAGCGCATCCAAGCGTCATAAGAAAAATATACAATGTCGTAATTCCAAGTATTAAAGAGCAAAAAAATATTGCAGAAATTCTCGATACAGCCCAACAAGAAATCACTATCCTAAAAAACCTATCCACCCAATACCGAACCCAAAAGCGTGGTTTGATGCAAAAGCTACTATCCGGCGAGTGGCAACTCAACCCTAAGGAGGAAAATCATGAAAAAAGATAATATTAAACGGCACCATTCTAGTTTTGAAGATGCAGCATATTCTGAAGGAGATATCACGTATTGGTATGCAAGAGACTTGCAACGCTTGTTGGAATATGGAAAATGGGAGAATTTTAAAAATGTTTTGGAAAAAGCAAGACGGGCTTGCGAAAATTCAGGGCAAGACATAGAAAACCATTGGCTTCCTGACATCAGGAAGTCAATATCGGGTAAGGGAAAAGAAGAAGATATTGAAGATTATCGACTCACTCGCTACGCCTGTTACCTCATTGCCCAAAACGGCGATCCAAGAAAAGAAGCCATTGCGTTTGCTCAAAGCTATTTTGCTATTAAAACAAGGCAACAAGAAGTCTTAGAGGAACGCTTACTATTAGCAGAACGATTACAAGCCCGTGCCAAATTGACTGAAACGGAAAAACAGTTGTCTGACACGTTGTATGAACACGGCGTTGATGATCGAGGGTTTGCGACTATTCGCTCTCGGGGAGACAATTCACTTTTTGGTGGGAACAATACCGCATCCATGAAAAAGAAATTAGGGGTAAAACCCAAACGTGCATTGGCTGACTTTTTGCCAACCGTGACACTAAAAGCCAAAGAATTTGCATCGGCCATTACCGATTTTAATGTTCGGAAAGACAACTTACAAGGAACTCAAATTATTGGGAATGAGCACGTAAAAAACAACAACGATGTACGAGAGGTTTTAGCAAAAAGCGATATTCGCCCCGAGGATTTACCCCCGGAAGAAGATATTAAAAAGCTTGAGCGACGCGTGAAATCTCAGGAGAAGAAATTACTGAAAAATGAATATACATTGAAGCCATTAAAATCTGAAGAAGGAGGTTTGAACCATGGAGCCTAAAAAAATGAAAAAAAGATGAGCTGATCACAGAGTTTCAAAAAGCAAAAGACCATATTAAAAATATTCAAACAAAATCTGAGCAAGTTAATAAGTGGTATGAGGGTGCTCAAGCTTCTATAGGAAACGTTTCAGAGCTAGAGACGAGCTTAAAAACGGCAAAAGATGAGATTATAGAAATTCAAAATGATGTTCAAAATTCTCAAAACCATATTAATGAATTTTACAATGAGCTTTTTGAAGAATATGAAGAAGACTCACACGAAAAAAATAAAAAACAGAGAATTAATGATCTTGAAGAACGGTTGACCTCTTTAGTAAATGAACAAGAAGCTAAATTTAAACAAATAGAAGAAGATAGGAAAACTCTTTTCTCAAAAATAGAATCATTACTGCCAGGTGCAACGTCGGCTGGTTTAGCAGAAAGTTATAGAAAGGCTCATGATAACATAAAATCAATACCTCGGTTATGGGGTCTGTAAAATATTTCGTGTAAATTAAATTTAAGAAAAGGCTTAAAAAGCCTATACTGTAAAAAAAGCTGAAGAGAAGAAATGAGTCAATGACGGCAAAGCCGCTAGAAGAGAAATCGTTGACTCATTTCGAAACAGAAGCTAAAAAACAAGGAGAATAAATATGGCACGAAAAAAAAGTATATTAACCGATGAATTGAAACATTATTTAGATCAATGCAAGACGCAAGAGGATTTATTTGGGAAAAACGGATTAGCAAAAGAATTAATCGGGGATATGGTAACCTATATTATGGAAAAAGAGCTTGAAGCTAAGCTGGGATATCCTAAAAATGGACGTGTAGAATCTGAGATTGAGAATCGAAGAAATGGGTATAACGAGAAAACGGTTCGTAGTAGCGCAGGCGACATTCGGCTCAAAATACCCCGAGATAGGAACGGCGAATTCGAGCCTGAACTCGTCAAGAAATACCAAAAAGACATTACCTTTTTCGATGATAAAATCATATCCATGTATGCAAAAGGCATGACTGTTTCAGATATACAAAATCATGTAGAAGATGCCTACGGTGTTGAATTATCAACCGGTACGATATCGCATATTACAAACAAAGTATTGGAGCGCGCAAAAGAATGGCAGTCTCGACCGCTTGATGACGTATACGCTGTTGTGTTCTTTGATGCGATACACTATAAGGTCCGAGATCGTGGCAGAATTGTGTCTAAAGCAGCCTATACTTGCCTGGGGGTTAATTTGGAAGGAAAACGAGATATTTTAGGACTATGGATCGGTGAAAATGAAGGTGCTTCTTATTGGCTCAACATTATTAATGAGCTCAAAAATCGTGGGGTTAAGGATATTTTGATTGCGTGTATGGATGGGCTTAAAGGCTTGCCCGATGCCGTGAATTCTGTTTTTCAGGACACCGAAATTCAACTGTGTATCGTCCACATGATCCGGAATTCCGTTAAATTTGTTAGCTACAAAAATCAAAAAGAATTTTGTGCTGATTTAAAACGTGTTTATCATGCACCCTCTGAAGATGCTGGTCAAACTGAGCTAACTAAATTGATCGAAAAATGGAGTGATAAATACCCGCTAGCTATCAAGCCTTGGGTCAATCATTGGGAGCATATTTCAACTTTTTTTAAATTTCCTCATGAGGTTCGCCGCTTGATTTATACAACCAACCATGTTGAAGCGCTTCATCGCCAATTTAGAAAAGTAACTAAAAGTAAGGCCGTTTTTCCTACCGATGACGCCTTGCTTAAAATGCTTTTTTTAGCCGCTTCTAATGCCTCAAAAAAATGGCGCTTCGCTGTAAGAGATTGGCTCAAAGTTATCGCTCAACTCGATATCTTTTTCGAAGGGAGAGTCATCATGAACTAAACTATTGTTTACACGTAATTATTGACAGTCTCCGGTTATGGAAAGCATTTTCTATTGTTCTATTGGGTTTATTTGGCTGGTATGTTTACTTTTTCGTTTTTTTCGTTGTAAAAGGAAGTGATTCTTTAGGTGCAGTATTGGCACATGTTTTAACAGGCTCTCCTTTGATTTGGTTAGCATGGTATTTGCAAAAGTCTATTGCTCAGCAAAGCCAAATTCGTCAAGAGTATAATCATAAGCAACGTGTGATGACTATGTATGAAGGATTTGTAAAAGCTATAGATGAATCAGGTTCTAAAGCGCATAAAGAAGAGTTATTGTCTATCATGTTAAAAACTGTTCAGTCGAATCCTGCAGATATTCTCAACGGGCATGATACATTGATTGATAGTATAGCCTCGAAAGCCTCGAAAATTCCTTCTTTATTTAAAGAAAATATTTCAGAAGAGTCAAAGAAAGATGTCTAACACCCCCCAATCCACCGAAAAACACCTCTCCCAAATTCCCGCGCTTCAAGTGCTCATGAACCTGGGCTATACGCTCCTCACCCCCAAGGAAGCGTTAATCTACCGAGACAACAAGACCAGCAACGTCATCCTCGAAACTGTATTGAGAAAGCAACTCAAAGCCATGAATCGAATTACGACGAAGGGCAAAGACTACCACTTCTCTGAAGCCAACATTCAAGAGGCCATTCAAAAACTCAAAAACGTCAACTATGACGGTCTCCAGAAAACCAATGAAACGATTTACAACCTAATTACGCTTGGAACATCGATGGAACAGACTATCGACGGTAACACAAAAAGTTTTACCTTAAACTATATTGATTGGAAAACACCAGCCAACAACGACTTTCACGTTGTGCCTGAGTTTGAGGTAGAACGAAATAGAAGCCTTGAAACAGCCCGGCCGGACATTGTGTTATTCGTCAATGGTATCCCACTGGGTGTCATTGAATGCAAATCTCCAAAAGTAGATATCGATCAATCGGTATCTCAACACATTCGAAACCAAGGCGATGAATATATCCCCAAACTATTTACCTATACACAACTGGTTTTAGGGATTAATAAAAACACCGCAAAATATGCCACAGCCGGAACCCCCGCGAAATTCTGGGGAATTTGGAACGAATTAGAAGATAAAGCGGTTGAGATAGAAAATCTAATTAATTCACCCACCGAGGACTCTCAAAAAGACACCTTGTTTTCAGGTGAATTTTCAAAATTCAGGACTTTTTTCGACTCATTGGAAAACGAAGGGCCAAGGCTCATCACAGAACAAGACAAGGCCTTGTATAGTTTATGTCGTCCAGAACGGTTATTAGACCTCGCCTATCGATTCACCTTGTTTGATGCAGGGATCAAAAAAATAGCCCGTTATCAACAGTTTTTTGTCATACGTTCAACACTAAACCGCATCAAGCGTCGTGATCGTTCCAATAAACGAATCGGTGGGGTGATTTGGCATACGCAGGGTTCGGGGAAATCACTAACCATGGTGATGCTAACGCGAGCCTTGGCTTTAGATACTGAACTTGCAAACCCTAGACTTATTCTTGTCACTGACAGGGATGATCTTGATAAGCAATTAGGCAATACATTTGCGGCCTGTGGACTTTCGAAAGAAAGAGCGTCATCTGGTCGAAACCTAGTCAAACATCTCAAGAACAAAGTGGGGATTATTACAACGCTCATTCATAAATTTGATAAAGCTTGGATATCAGAAAAGTTTACAGACGAGTCCCCGGATATTTTTGTTTTAGTTGACGAAAGCCACCGGACAAACTTTGGTTCTTTGGCCGCTCGAATGCGACAAATGTTACCAAACGCGTGTTATTTAGGGTTTACGGGCACTCCTCTTTTAAAGAAAGAGAAGAATAATTTTTCAAAATTTGGCGGGTTAATCGAACCTCATTATTCCATTAAGCAAGCGGTTAAAGATAAAGCTGTCTTGCCGCTTCTTTATGAAGGACGCCATGTCGAAATGGTGCAAAATCAAACCGCCATTGACCTTTGGTTTGATCGTCATACGTCTGATTTAACACCCGAACAACAAGCCGACCTAAAAAAGAAGTATGCACGTGCAGAAATGTTAAATAAATCAGATCAGGTGATCTACATGCGAGCATTTGATATTAGTGAACACTACCGAGAAAATTGGCAGGGAACTGGTTTTAAGGCCCAACTTGTGGCACCGAGTAAATTGGCTGCATTAAAATATCAGCATTACCTTAAGGAAATAGGATTTGTCACCTCAGCGGTCATCATGTCCCCGCCGGATAGCCGTGAAGGTCATGAAGCGGTAGATGAAGGGCCGTCGGATGACGTTGGGAAGTTTTGGAATAAGATGATGAAGCGCTTTGGTTCTGAAGAGGAATATACCAAGCAAATTATTAATCAATTTAAATACGGAAACGAACCTGAAATTTTAATTGTTGTGGATAAGCTTTTAACCGGTTTTGATGCGCCAAAAAATACGGTTCTATACTTGTGTCGAACCTTAAGAGAGCACACGCTTCTACAAGCCATCGCACGAGTCAATCGTCTTTATGAAGGTAAAGAATTTGGCTATATCGTTGATTATGCCAGTGTACTAGGGGAACTCGATAAGGCGCTTACATTGTATGAGGCCTTTGAAGGCTTTGATGAGGAAGACCTTGTAGGAACGATAAATTCTGTAAAAAGCGAAATTCAACAATTACCGCAACGCTACTCCGATTTATGGCGTATTTTTAAAGAAATTAAAAATAAGCATGATGAAGAGGCATTTGAAGTGCTGCTAGGGGATGATGAACGTCGAGAAGATTTTTATGAATGCTTGTCTCAATACAGCAAAACGCTTGCGATTGCCTTATCTACAAATACGTTCATTATGGAAACGGATGAAGCAAAGCTCCAACGGTATAAACAAGACCTTAGACGGTTCCAAGGTCTCAAAAAAGCCGTCAAACTTCGCTATGCCGAGGCTATCGATTATCGTGACTATGAACCTAAGATAAAAAAACTTTTGGATACACATATTCAAGCGAATGAAGTTGTTCAACTTAATAATCCTGTCGATATTTTTGATGACCAAAATTTTGATGAGGTAAAACAAGGGCAAGGCGTTCATACAGGCACCTCAACAGCAGCTAAAGCTGACATTATTGCGCATGCAACAAAGAAAGTGATCCACGAAAAAATGGATGAAGACCCAGCTTTTTATGAAAAATTTTCAAAACTTATCCAAAAAGCGATTGACGATTTTAGGGCAAGACGGCTTTCAGACTTAGATTATTTAAGTAAAGTAAGTGATATTCGCAACAAAGTTGTGTCTAAAGAACACGATAACGTTCCGAGCAGTATCCAATCAAATGATGAGGCTTGTGCGTACTATGGTGTTATTAAGCCTTACTTTATGAAGTACGAATCAATAAAGTCAGAGATCGAAACTATTTCCGCAGAAACTTCATTAAACATTCAACGCATTATTGATAAACATTGGAAGGTTGATTTTTGGGCGGATGATAATGCTCAGAAGGCGACGATAAACGATATTGATGATTTTCTTTATGACGAAGTGAAAGATAAGTTTGATGTTTTACTAAGCATTGAACAGATGGACGAAATTATAGAAAAAACCATGCATATTGCTAAAAGTCGGAGGCATTCATAATGAAAAGCCTTGCTTGTACGGTTCAGTATGGAGAGACAGAAATAAGCTATGAGTTGCTGATGATGAACAGGCGATCGCTAGAGATAGCTGTACATCCCGATAAAAGTGTCGTTGTCAAAGCCCCAATAACACAGCCTTTGGAAGCTATTGAGTCAAAAGTTAGAAGGCGGGCACGCTGGATTAAAAGGCAACTCAAATACTTTAATCAATTCGATCCCAGGACACCCGATCGACAATATGTAAGCGGTGAAACGCATCTTTATCTTGGGAAAAAATATAGACTTAAAATTCAAATATCTTCAAAAAATAGTATTGTTTTAAAAAATGGGTACTTTTCCACCCAAGCCATACGAAACACTCCTGGTGAAATCAAAAGCCTTATTGAAAAGTGGTATAAAATTCGTTCAAAAGTAGTTTTTTCAGAAATTTTTGAATCTTGTTGGGATGCGTTTAAGTCAAAAAATGTAACCAAGCCAAGATTAAGAATACAAAAAATGGATAAACGATGGGGTAGCCTATCACCAAATGGGCAATTGACCCTTAATTTAAGCCTTATCAGAGCACCAAAGGAATGTATCGAATATGTTGTTATCCATGAACTGTGTCATCTTATTGAGCATAATCATGGTCCTGAATTTTACAAGTTATTAGATCAAACAATGCCTGACTGGATAAAAAGAAAGCATAAACTGGAATTATCTCTAATATGAGGAACTAATGCATTCAAAACTAAAATATGTTTCAAATGAATGCTTAGTTATAACTTGATTTTTTTTTGAACATGGTAATGATGGTTCCGGTGCCGACGGTTGAGTCAATGTTCAGTTCGTCCATGAGGCTTTCAATAAACGTGAGCCCAACGCCCATGCCAACAGACGGGTCATCAAGATTATCAAAATCGTATTCGGTTTTTTTTCCATTCACATCAAACCCATCCCCTTGATCGTGGATGCAAATTTTTAACCCATCGGCTAACACACAAAACGTTACGGTCACATCCGATGCAGGCTTTTGCTTAAATGCATGTTTGATAACATTGGAGTAGGCTTCAGATACCGCCAATTTAATATTTTCAATATCATCCATTGAATAATCCATGCGCGCACAGATACCCGATAACATCAACCGAACGACGCCGGCGTAATCGGATTTTGTAGGAAGCGTTAACGATAACGTGTCGTTAGCCATTGCTCGGTTTAAACTGATCCCCGAAAGCCTTCACCGCCAAGGCTTCAGTTTCAAACATTGAGACGTTTTTTTTCGTTAACCCACAAATATCAAACAACTTTAAAATTTGGGGTTTGTTGCAAACAACATAAATCAGTCCGTTGTTTTTATCCATGTGATGGGCACATTTGGCAATAGCGCCCAGACCCGTGCTGTCAATATAATCAACGTTTAATATATTTAAAA
>Ga0255777_10003417_pt1 | contig 13516 bp, 13 predicted proteins | sample 101ome_15_FD_179975 | JGI IMG/M metagenome (GOLD analysis project Ga0255777, IMG submission 179975) | Coastal salt marsh microbial communities from the Groves Creek Marsh, Skidaway Island, Georgia - 101402AT metaG (version 2) | ecosystem: Environmental > Aquatic > Marine > Intertidal zone >...
GATATTTTGGGCGGTGACTATGAATTTACACTCGAAGTATCTGGAATTAGAGATGAATTCCAATTTAACTACATACCTTCAAACTTACCTGATATATATAAAAAGATACTAAATCATCAACCCTTTATTGTATCCGAGTTTTCATTATCTAATTACACCATGATGCTTGATAGAAACATTGCAGACATGTGTGCGATTCCAGTATTTGTTAATAGGGGTTTTAGACACAGCATTATTTGGGTAAGAAAAGATAGCAAAATAGACTCAATAGAACAGTTAAAAAATCTCAAAGTAGGAATTAAAGATTACTCGCAAACAGCGGCTGTTTGGTTAAGGGGAATACTCTACGAAGAATACAAGATCCATTGGAGTGATATAGACTGGTATGCAAATACAAATCAAAGATTTGATGCACCAAAGGAGGCAAATCTCACACTAGTTGATGATGAACCTGAAAAGATGGTAATTAACGGTGAGCTGGATGTTTATATTGCACCAAAACCAATGGATATGCAAAAAACACCAGATCAAAGAGAATTAAAACCTCTAATCACTAATTTTATTGAGGTTGAGAGAGACTATTTTAAAAAAACAGGCATCTACCCAATAAACCATTGTGTCATGATCCACAAAGACACATATAATAAATATCCCAATATAGCCTATCCATTATTTTTAGCTTATAGCGAAAGCAAAAAAAAGGCACTAAAGCGTAAGTTAGGCTCCACATTATTACCGTGGTCCGATAAACTTTGGCCAAATACAATGGAAGTTTTCAATAATGATCCACATCCTCATGGATTAGTAGAAGCAAATCATAAAAATGTTAGTAAACTGGTTGATTATTTATTTGAACAAAAGCTAGTAAAACAAAAACCTAATATTGAAGAATTATTTATTGAAGGCTCTCAAAACTGGCGAGAGTCGTAATTAGAGCTTAAACAACCTCTAACTTATGATATGGCTTTTTAGGTAAGACAACCTCTATCTTATCATTTGGTTTTACGATACCTCCTTCCAAAACTGTTGTCATTATACCCGTCTTTCTAATTAAATTTCCTTCTTGATCTTTAGTGATCATTTTTTTTAACAAACCAGATTTAAAATCTTCAATTTGCTTACAAGGATCACGAAGTCCTCTAACTTCAAGTATAACCTCCTCGCCAATATTAATTTGTGAGTCTAATGGGAGATTGATGAGATCTATGCCCGAGGTTGTAATGTTTTCACCAAGATCTCCTGGATGGAGATCATAACCATGTTGTTTCATTTCATCTAATAACTCAATTGGTATGAGATGAACTTGTCTTAAATTTAACTGCTCAGGATTTTTTTTTACTCTTGAACGATGTTTGACGTACATACCCGCATGAGCATCTCCATTTATACCAAAATTTTTTATTAGCTCAATTTCTTCTCTATTCTCCTTTGAAAACAGATGAGCATCTCTGGAGCATACCGCAATTACAGATCCTGATATTGAGTCCATGTTTAAATCCTCATAATATAATAAGTATATTTTTTTTGATTATAAAAATAAATGTTTTATTATGAAATAACTACAGATCATGGGGGCGTAGCTCAGTAGGATAGAGCACCAGATTCCTAATCTGGGGGTCACAGGTTCAAATCCTGTCGTCCTCACCATTATAGAAAGTTATGAGCTTGATTTTACCCACTTTATGCAATCTTCAAGACGATCATCTCCCCAGAAAACCTCACCATCAAAAATAAAAGATGGGCTACCAAAAACACCCAAACTATATGCCTTTTCTGTATTTTCTAGGTATTTGTTTTCTATCTCTGTAGATTGCGCTTGAGCTATAACCTCATCTTTTTTTAATTTTAATTCTTGTAAAATCTCAGAGAGATTAGGCTCTATTGCTGGCTCTTTTCCTTGTTCAAACCATCTTTTGTATGTTGATTTGACATAATCTACCCCCCAGCCCTCATTCATACCTAGAACAGCTAGTTTGTTAGCTAAATCAAATTGACTCAGTGGATAAGGAGCAGGTATTTTTGGATTAAAGCCATAAGACACAGCTCTTCTTTCAATATCTCTCCACATGTAATTTGATTTAATTTTCTTGGAAGGTGGAGTAAAGGGAATATTATCCATATCCATCATTATTTTCCGAACACTGAATGGGTGCCAATTAAATCCAAGTCCTTCTTGTTTAGATAGTTCATTTAATCTGCTGACAGTTAAATATGTATAGGTACTTCCAATTGAGAACCAAAAATCAATATACTTCATAATGCAAAACAACCCTTTTTAAGAACAACTATTCTAGAAAGAATATATCATATATTCTAGTAAATGGTGGTTAACTTCCAATTATTGCAGCTAATACCTTTGGAGGCGATAGAGGAAGTGTTTCAAACCTCACACCTATGGCATCATTGATAGCGTTTGCAATTGCAGCTGTTGGAGGTATGATTGGGACTTCACCAATACCTCTTACACCATATGGATGATAGGGATTGGGTACCTCAACTATCTCAACATCGATAAATGGAACATCTGAGGCAACCGGTACCCTGTAATCAAGAAATCCAGGATTTTGAAGTCTACCATCTACTCCATAAATATATTCCTCATTTAATGCCCATCCGATACCCTGAACAGCACCACCTTGATATTGACCTTCTACATAAGCAGGGTGGATAGCTTTCCCTGCATCCTGCACAATTGTATGACGAAGAATTTTCACGCTTCCTGTTTCTTTATCGACTTCGACATCAACAATTTGGGTCCCAAAACTAGGGCCAGCTCCTTGAACATTTTTTTCACAGTGACCAGCAATTGGTCCCCCTGTTCTAGTCGAATTTCTAGCAATATCAGATAAAGAAAGCGGTTCAAATGGTCCCACATTTGTACTTGCAGGTCTTGCGAATCCATTCTCCCAAACAACTTCTTCAACTTTTACATTCCACGTTTTTGCCGCTCTTAATTTACACTCTTCTATCGCATCTCTTGCAGCCAAAACAGAAACAATCCCTCCTGCAAATGTCCCCCTGCTACCTGCAGTAACAAAATTAAAACCAAGTTGAGAAGTATCGCCGGTTGTAACTCTTACTTTATCAGAGTCAATTCCAAATTCTTCTGCAACCATCATGGCAAGGGATGCACGCGATCCACCAGCCACATCTATTGTACCAACAGACACAGCAATAGTCCCATCATCATTCACATTTAATGAGGCAGTTGTATCCATTCCAATATTCATCCAAAAACCTGTAGCAACCCCTCGACCTTGATTTTCTTTTAATGGAATTTGGTAATTTTTATGTTGTTTTGCTTTTTTGAGTGTTTCTTCAAATCCAATTCGTGGAAATTTCACGCCATAATAAGTTTGTGTTCCTTCTTTTGCAGCGTTAAGTATTCTTATATCTATTGGATCAATAGATAGCTTTTTTGCTGCTTCATCAATCACACTCTCAACACCAAAAGCTGCTACAGGAGCCCCCGGTGCTCTATATGCTGCAACCTTTGGTCTGTTAGAAATCACATCATGCCCAATAACTCGTACGTTTTCAATATCGTATCTTGTAAAACATGTGATTGTTGCTTGGCCTAATGGAGTCCCTGGGAACGCACCCGATTGCATATCTATTTGTGCATCTGCTGCGATTATTTTTCCTTTTTTATTCAATCCCAATTTTACATATGTACGACCAGCTGGGCTTGGGCCGCTTGCTCTGAAAACCTCATTTCGAGACATAACCATCTTTACAGGTCTTCTTGCTATTTTGGATAAAGTTATCGCGAGGGGTTCTAAATAGACATTATTTTTACCACCAAATCCACCCCCCAACTCTGTTGGGATAACCTTGATTTTAGAGACATCCATACTTAATAATTTTGCACACTGAGCCCTTATAGTGAAATGCCCTTGTGTGCATGAGTATAATTCAACTTGACCATCTTCTGTATAAGAGGCAACTGCTGCATGTGGTTCAATATAGCCCTGATGCACGGGTTTTGTGGTGAACGTTCTTTCTATAACTAAATGTGCTTCATTGAATGCAGAGTCTATATCTCCCTTAACAAAAGTTAGTCTCTTGGCAATATTTGATGGTTTATCGTGGACTGGTTCTTTGGTTGTATCCCCGCCAAGCACTCTGATCTCACCTTGAGTGAACTGATCTTCGTCCAACAATGGTGCATCATCTTTCATTGCATCTGCAACATCTATTACATGAGGTAATATCTCGTATTCGACCTTAATAAGATTTATAGCTTTTTTAGCAATTGATTCAGATGTAGCAGCAACAGCAGCAACTGCGTGACCATCGTATAAAACTTTTTCTCTTGCCATAACATTACGAGTCACATCTCTAAAATTTGCAACCAATTCACCAACAGGAATTACCTGGGATGGCATATCTTCAAAATCTTTACTTGTGATAACTGCTTTCACTCCTGTCAGTGCTTTTGCCTGTGAAATATCAATAGACTTGATCCTCGCATGTGCATGAGGACTTCTAAGAACACACCCATATAGCTGACCCGGTAAGTTAATATCCGCGCCATATCGTGCCCGACCCGTTACCTTATCAACTCCGTCTGGTCTGAGTGGTCGTGTTCCAATAGTTTTTAAATTTTTCTCTTCATATGCGACCAATTCTGACATATCAACCCCTCATTTCTGCAGCGGCATCCATAACTGCCTCTACAATTTTATGATATCCTGTGCATCTGCACAGGTTCCCTGCCAACCAATATCTAACTTCTGTTTCTGTTGGATTTGGATTTCTCTCGAGTAATGCTTTTGCTGCAATTAAAAAACCTGGTGTACAGATGCCACATTGCAACGCTGCATGTTCAATAAATTTACGTTGTAGAATATGGAGGTTACCGTCTTCTGACATACCCTCAATAGTTTCAATAACCTTACCTTCAGCTTCCACAGCTAGTGTTAAACATGAACAAACAAGTCTACTATCCAGCATGACAGAACACGCACCACAATCTCCTGTACTACATCCTTCTTTTGTACCAGTAAGTCTTAGTTGATTTCTTATAACAGATAAGAGTGTTTCATTAGACTCACAAAGGAAATCACACTCATCTCCATTTATTGTTGTTTGAACATGTTTTCTAGCCATTATTTATTCTCTCCAATGCTATGTTTAATGCACGTTTTGCAAGAACTCCGATTACTTGTTTTCTAAATTCTACTGTTCCTCTTTTATCATCAATTGGTCTTGCCAAATCTCTTACTTCGCTCATAAATTTTTCAATTGTTCCCGCATCAGCTTTTTTACCAATTAAAGCCTTAGCTGCAGCTTCGGCAACTAGTGCTTTTTCGGCAACTGCGCCTATTGATACTTTTGCATGTTCTATTTGAGAGTTTTTACTTATAGAGACATTGACCCCAACTCCCGCAACTGCAATATCCATTTCTGTGCGTGGAGTAAACCTTAAGTAAGCACCGCTTGAATTATTCTTCTTCTCTGGAAATTTTATTCCAACCAAAACTTCATCTGATTTAAGAATGTTTTTGCCAGGCCCTAATATGAAATCCTCAACAAGTACATCTCTTTTTCCTTTTGAGCCTAGAATAATGGCTTTTGCATCGGATGCTATCATTGCGGGAATACTGTCAGCAGCAGGCGAAGCATTACATAAATTGCCACCCATACTGGCCCTGCCTTTTATTTGAATTGAACCTATTAGCTTCACACCATCGACTACCCCTGGCCACGTCTTAGAAAAACCTTGATGCTCAATGATAGTCATACCAGGTACCGCAGCTCCAACAAAGAATCCATCAGTGTCTTCTTTTATTTCCATCATTTCACTTATATTTTTTAGATCAATAACTGAAGTCGGTTCTATAATCTGTGATTGCATTTGAACAAGTAAGTCTGTACCCCCTGCTAACAGATGTTTTTTTTCTGAGTTATTACTTAGTAATGAAGATAATTCATCAATTGTTGATGGCGAATGGAAGTCCATTATCATACCCCTATTATTTTCTATCTAATTAATCTAATACGAAAAAAAATTTGTTGCAAAAAAAATTAATTAATAAATTGATTAACTCAAACACTATCGATAATAATAATTTGAATTTACATCTTATAAATAATACCTTAGTAAGATAATTAATAAACCCTCTTCAATTTTGAGTAAATAATTAGAAATTTCATACAATGGATCTTAGAAATATAGCCATCATTGCACATGTTGATCATGGTAAAACAACCCTTATAGATAAACTACTCTCCCAATCAGGAGCTTTCAGAGAAAATCAGAAGGTTGCAGAAAGGGTAATGGACTCAAATGACCTAGAGAAAGAGAGGGGAATCACAATATTAGCAAAATGTACCTCTGTTGTGTGGAATCAAGTTAGAATAAATATTATTGATACACCTGGTCATGCAGATTTTGGTGGTGAAGTTGAAAGAATTCTTAGTATGGTTGATAGTGCTATCCTGCTTGTTGATGCTGCTGAAGGCCCAATGCCACAGACAAAGTTTGTGTTGGCAAAAGCTCTCCAGATAGGATTAAGACCAATGGTTGTTATTAACAAAGTTGATAAAAGTGATTCCCGACCAGACGAAGTTGTAAATGAGATTTTTGATCTTTTTGCTGTATTAGATGCTGATGAGTACCAGCTTGATTTCCCAATTCTATATGGTTCAGGAAGAGATGGCTGGGTGACAAATGATTTAGAAATTAAAAATGATAATTTAACCCCATTGTTTGATTTGATAATCAAACACACCCCTCCTCCAAAGATTGAGAATGGTGAGTTTAAAATGCTCGGAACAATTTTAGGTAACGATCCTTATTTAGGGAGATTGATTACAGGAAAAGTATTTTCTGGGGAAGTAGCCACAAACCAGCAAATAAAAGTATTAAGTCAGGATGGGGGTTTAATTGAGACCGGTAGGATTACAAAAATACTAGCATTCAGGGGTACCGAAAGGGCGGGAATTGAAAAAGGCACATCAGGAGATATCATCTCGATAGCGGGATTAACAAAAGGAACTGTGGCAGATACATTTTGTGCACTAGAGAACAACACGGTTTTACATGCGCAACCTATTGATCCACCAACAGTACAAATGGCATTTAGTGTAAATGACAGTCCTTTAGCTGGTACAGAAGGAGATAAAGTTACAGGGAGGATGATTGGAGATCGATTAATGAAAGAGGGTGAAGGAAATATTACTCTTCAAATCGAAAAATCACAAAATGATAGTGGTTACCTTGTATCTGGAAGAGGAGAATTACAATTATCAGTCCTAATTGAAACTATGAGAAGAGAGGGCTATGAATTGAGTGTTTCAAAGCCACAAGTATTAATGAAGAATGATGAACATGGCAAGTTACTTGAACCAATAGAAGAAGTTATAATCGATGTTGATGATGAATATACTGGGCAAGTTGTTCAAGACCTTAATTTACGAAGAGGAGTCATGCTAGAGATGAAACCATTTGGTATAGGTAGATCTAGACTGATTTTTGAAGCACCTACAAGAGGATTAATTGGTTATCAATCTGAACTAATGACTGCTACAAGTGGTACTGCAGTTATTAATCGACTGTTTTCGCGTTATGAAAATCACAAAGGTGAAATCAAAGGTAGAACGAATGGAGTATTGATTTCAAATGGACAAGGAGCTTCAGTAGCTTTTGCACTATTTAATCTCGAGGAACGAGGACAAATGATTATTGGTTCAGGTATCCCCGTATATCAAGGAATGATAATAGGTATTCATTCGAGACCAAATGATCTTGAAGTTAACGTACTTAAAGGCAAGAAATTAACAAATATTAGAACACACGCAAAAGATGAGGCAGTAAAACTTACACCTCCTCTGGATATGAATTTAGAGAAAGCAATTGCATGGATTTCTGATGATGAATTAATTGAGGTAACACCAAAATCAATCAGGATTCGTAAGAAATTTCTAGATCCTAATATCAGAAAAAAAATATCAAGAGAAAAAATTAACTAGTACTATTTTGAATTGAAAAGTTATTTTAAATTTAAGTTAGGCTCAAACTCTAATGTTGAATGAGAAATGTTAAAACTTTTATCAAGGATTTCCTTTATCTGATACTTAAGTTTTTCAACTTCATTTAATTCTGAGACTTCCACTATCACATGCGCCTCAAGTGCTTTCTGCTCCTCATCTATTCCCCAAACATGAATATCATGCATATCTACTACAAGATCTATTTCTTCAATTTTTTTCTTTATTTGGTCAATATTGATCCCCTTCGGAGTCCCATCCATAAAGAAATTTAAGATATCTGGGGTTAACAGAAATGACTGAATCAAAATATATAGTGCGATAAGCAATGTTAAGAAGGTATCAATCCAATACATGTCATATTTTAATATAAAAAAACCACCAATGATTACAGCAACAGAAGCAAGAGTATCAGTTAGGTTGTGTAGATAAACAACTTTCATATTTGTGCTTTCTCTTGACAAATATGCAGTTATTATTGTAGTTGCTAAATCAACAATTAGTGCAATTGAGGCAACAATTATCACTAGTTTTCCGGAAATTACGCTTGGTTCGATAAATCTCAAGATTGCCTCGTAAATTAGAAAGAAACCAATTATGATAAGGGAAATTACATTGATAAATGCCGCTATCATTTCAGCTCTTTTATATCCAAAGCTTCTTATTTTATCTGCAGGGCGTCTTCCAATAATTCGAGCAAAAAGCCCAAGTCCTATAGTTATTGCATCACTAAAGTTATGAAGCGCGTCTGCTATCAATGATAAGCTACCGGATAAAATACCACCAATGATTTGGAAAATTGATAATAATATATTTATGAGGAATGCAAATATCAAAGTGTAGTCACTTCTTTTTTCTTCCTTTTTAGATTTATTCATTGATTTTCATAAAATAATTAGACAATGGAACAAATATAAAATTTTCCTAAAACATACAAGTATTTATTCATCATTTCACTAGCAATTCAATTCAGGTTTATGTTACAATTTATTATTATTAATTTAACATAGAGGTATAGATTATGATCAATAAAAATTTATTAATTGGTTTGGTTTGTGGCTTCACACTTGGAGCAGTCGTACCAGTTTATAGTTATTTTAATCCCATCGCTGTAGAAACCGAAGGTTTTAATGATATCTGTGAAGTGGAAATGATTGAAGGCTCAGCTGAAGTCTCAGATGCCATCGAAAAAGATAACAGTATTTATAAATTTATCAGAGTTTTATAAATTAGAATATAGTCAGATGTCAGGTATATCACTATTTAATCCGATAGAAATTAAATCAATCAGCTTCAAGAATAGAGTTATAATGTCACCAATGTGTCAATATTCTGCTGAGAATGGTCACCTGACAAGCTGGCATAAGCAACATTATCCGCGCTTTGCACAATCTGGACTTGGTGGCGCTTTTATGGAAGCCACCGCTGTATCACCAGAAGGAAGAATTACTCATGGCTGCACAGGAATCTGGGATGATAAATTTATTCCTGATCTGTCAGATATAGTAAAAATATTTAAACGGTATAATGTAAATATTGGAATTCAATTAGCCCATGCTGGTAGAAAAGCAAGCTGTGATAGACCAATTGATGGTGCCAAACCACTTACATCTCAATCAAAAGAAACGCCATGGGAAATAATAGCTCCATCGGCTATTCCAATGAGTGCTAACTCTCCTGAGCCACGTGAGGCATCTCAGGATGATATTCATAGAATAATTAATGACTTCACCTTAGCCGCTGAAAGAGCAAATAAAGCTGGATTTGACATGATTGAAATACATGGTGCTCATGGTTATCTACTTCATACATTTTTATCGCCAATATCTAACAAACGAACTGATAGTTATGGAGGTGGTTTTGAGAATAGAGTTAGGATAATTAAGGAAGTTGTTAGTTCTATCAATAAAGTTTGGCCAAAAAATAAACCTTTTTTCTATAGAATATCTTCAATTGATGGACTAGATGGTGGTACGACGTGGAATGAAATATTAGAGCTCGTAGAAATACTAAAATCTCTCGGTGTCGATGTAATAGATTGTTCATCAGGGGGGCTGAGTGGTACTTCAGCAATATCAAAAGCGAAGATTACACCAGGTTTTCAAGTAAATTATGCAAAAAATATTAAAGAACATTGTGATATAAGCACAATGGCCGTTGGTGCGATAATAGGTTTTGAACAAGCAAATAACATAATCACTGATAATTGTTCTGATTTTGTTGCGCTTGGAAGAGAACTTATGTCAAATACTCAATGGGTTTATCATGCTGCAAAACATTTTAAAATAGATAATTCAAAAGATTTTATTGATCCAAAGTATGCTTTTTATCTTCAGAGAAGAGATGAGCAGCTTGATCTTGAGCATTTGCCAAAATAATTAGGTTAATTCCTAAACCTCAAACTAATATCTTGTCCAAACATAGAGACATGAAAATCTTCCATATTAATAGGATGTGGCGGGAATACTGATCCAAGCAATATTACATCACCTTTCTTGATACCTCTTCCTATCTGGTTTGCGACTTTATTACATTCATCAAAGTTATCTTCGAGTGTTCCAATTATTGCTTCTATATTATCAAACGGATCCCACTTTTCATGTCCCATAGAAGTTAATAACTCTTCCTTATCTATAGCTTCAATCCAACCAGTTTTAGTATCCTTTCCTAATATCCATCCCCGCTGATATATATTTTCAGACAGGACAAATGTCGGATTAATTGGAGGACTATGGAAGTCAACAAACTCTATGCCAGGTACAAAACTTGATACTGAATTTTTTATTTGATCAAAAGATGCATCACCATCTATGTCATTACTAATGTGGGCGGCCAATTCTGCTTCAACCCTTGGTTCATTATAATCTTTTAGATCAATTTCAACATCTGATTTTATTTCACCACAATCAAATAAAGCTCCAACAAGTGGTCTAGTTATGCCAAGTGCTTTCATTCCCGCGGGAGATCCAAAACCTAATTTCCATCCAACTTGTCTGTGACCAAGTTTGGTTGTCTTTTCAATTGCATTACTTAATGCATCTAATTGTTCTTTATTAACCATGATTAGGATGAACCTCATATCCTGCGTCTTCAAGAGAACCTTTCCCTATCCAACCCCATACAAGTACAACATCTTTGTCACTTGTATTTTTAAAACCATGCCATTGATTACGTGGAGTAAAAACAACGTCACCTTTTTTACTTGTTTTCTCCCCGCCATCGTGCTCATACATAACGCCTTCTCCAGATATGACAATCCAAAACTCATCAACATGAAAATGACGATGTCTATCATGCATAGCTCCAGGTGGTAAGACAGTCCACCCTAATAAAAAATCTTCAGAACCATTTGAAGTCTTATCAATTAAAAACTGAACCTGCATATCAACCCAGCCATCTTCTTCTTTCAGCCCTCCTACTTTAGGAACGTCACTAATATTCATCATAAACTGATCTTTTATCATCATTCTCCCCCGTTCATTTTTTTGTAGGCTCTGTGTGCTACAACAAAATCATGATGCCCTAAACCCATTCCTCTGCTTGCATTCATCATATCATTGGCAGCCGCAGCAAGGGGCGCTGGTGAAGCAAGTAATCTTGATTGTTCTAGAACAAGTGTCATATCTTTTTGTTGCAATGCAACATCAGCAAGAGGTTTTTCAGGCATTTTACCATCCAAAATAAATGGACCCCGATAAGATAAAACCGGCGAAGAAGCCACAGAATTAAGTATTGCATCAACAACAACTTGTCTGTCAACACCACCCTTTTCAGCCATCGCAACAGCTTCACCAAATGCTATCACTTCTACCATTAATAGCAAATTTATTGAGAGTTTTGTTTGAACAGCAAGACCGTTTGACCCAATGTATGAGACTTTTGGTCCTATTGCGAGTAGTGTATCATATACTTGTTCATAAGATTCTTTTTTACCAGCTACCATAATTGATGCAGATCCTTGAACAACTGTCACTGGACTACCAGATAATGGGGCATCCATCATTTGAAGCCCTTTCTTGTCAAACTCCCGGGCAACAAAGCGACTAACTTCTGGTGATATTGTGCTCATATCGAGATACACTGCTTCCTTCTTAAGTGCGGTAATTATTCCATTCTCTCCTAAAGATATATCTTTAACTGCATTTCCGTCAGTAACAATTGATAGCACAACATCTGCATCTTTTGCCGCTTCAGCAGGTGAACTTGCTAATTTCATTCCTGCTTTTTCTAAATTTTCTGATTTACCTGGTGATCTATTCCATCCAGTTACTATGTGCCCAGCCTCAAGCAATCTTGGTATAATCACTTGCCCCATATCACCAAAGCCAATAAAACCAATTTTAGACAATTGTCTCTCCTATTATGTAACCTAAAAACAAATTTACCCTAAAAACAAATTTATCATAGTCTATATGATTACACTGAGCAAGTTGATATAAAGAGTAATTTTATAAACATAAGAAAAATATTTATATCTATTTATTTGATTAAATGGTAATAATGAATATGTTTTGAGCTCTATTTCATAATGTGAAAGTTCAGAGTATTAATATGTAGCTTAGTGCCATGTTACTAAGGCAATTTAACATCTGATTGAGAGAAAAACTTTGGGTCTATACCCATAAAATGTTAATTGCTATTAAAGGAGTACTCGTAATATGGCAAATGGAAAAGTTAAGTGGTTTAACCTAAAAAAAGGATATGGTTTTATTCAACCTGATGAGGGGGATAAGGATATATTCGTTCACATTTCTGCTCTACAAAATTCTGGAATAAGAAATCTATTTGAAGACCAAGAAGTTTCATACGATGTAGCAGAGGAAAAAGGCAAAATTTCCGCTGTTAATATCAAACTCAGCGAATAAGAATTAATTAAAAAAGGATTCCAAACTCATCTCTAGATAAGAAATCGACCAAATCTGGATCTAACTCTCTCATCTTGTTTGGTGTGTTTGGTTTCCACTCATCTTTAATATCCCTTTCTCTACCTATTTGTTCTCCTCTAAGGGAACTTATTGCCCAAAAAGTAAATTCAGTAATTTGACAAGCATAGTTACAACTTTTATCATAATAGGTATAATACGCATTTTTAGGATATTTTCGTGGAACCTTATTAAATTTTCCACCCCTTGCAACATCCATAAATGTTGCGATTTTTGATCCCTCACTTTGTCCAAAATCTTTAGGATAAACCTTTGAGTAACCTGCATGAGTAATTAGGTGCAGTGCTTCCTCTTTAGTTGGGTCCCAGCCTTTGTTTGATAAATTCATTTCATCTTTAAAAACAGATATAAAAATACCATGCTTTTTTTCAATAATAGACTCACATTCGGTGTCAGATAGTTCTTCGCATTCATTATTAATTATTTCATCAATACCTATATAAAACATCTCCTCAAAATTCCCAATTTCTCTTTCATTATTAAATACAACAAAAACACTTCCCGTTCTCATAATATTCTCAATGACGAGTTGATTGTCGGGATATTCATCACCATCATAATCCAATAGATTATCCATT
>Ga0255777_10003422_pt1 | contig 13508 bp, 12 predicted proteins | sample 101ome_15_FD_179975 | JGI IMG/M metagenome (GOLD analysis project Ga0255777, IMG submission 179975) | Coastal salt marsh microbial communities from the Groves Creek Marsh, Skidaway Island, Georgia - 101402AT metaG (version 2) | ecosystem: Environmental > Aquatic > Marine > Intertidal zone >...
GGATGACTTTACAATTTCAGACATAAACCCAATTTCCTTTTTTTACGGCGAGTTACGCCAAGCGGTGCGAAAGTCCGATTAATGCCGGTTTATGAGCCGGTTATCATAGATGCGTCCGCTATTTTGCTGCGCCAGACTATATTGGCCAAGCGCCCGCAATGCAAGGCATCGCTGCCCAACCGAAAAGGGGGTTCAAGACGCCACAGGCCGTACGGAGGCCGGATAGAGGCCGTATCGTGTCTTTATCGAGGCAGAAAACTAGGTGCGGGCTGGATGCGGCCGATTTACGGATCAACAGTGGGCCTTTTTCAGCCTAAAATGGACAGCCTTACGTGGGCAGATAAATGTGGGCAGCTTTACGCGTGCATCTGGTCAGGAAACCGCTGGTCTAGTCGCAGAATTTGCGCCTCCAGCCGATCCAGCGTTTCGCCGGATGTGATACTGTGCCCACAAATCTCGAGAAACCGTGCCAGAATACGATAGCCTGCCACCGAAGCAATCGACTCAGGGTGAAACTGCACCCCATGCAGCTCGGCCGTGTTATGCGAGATGCCCATGATGGCACCCGCGGCAGTGCGCGCGGTCACAGTCAATTCGGCGGGAAGGGTGGCCTCGTCAACCACCAGCGAATGATAGCGCGTAACCGGAAATTCATCAGGACACAGCGCCAAAACATCACTTTTCACCGCGTTGCTGCGGGTCTTTGCTACCAGTGACAATTTGCCATGAACAGGCGGATCAACGCGCATGATGGTGGCACCAAACGCCGCCGCCAAGGCCTGATGCCCAAGACAAACCCCAAGAAGCGGTGTACCCGCTGTCTTTGCCGCCAGAATAAGATCCATCGTAATGCCGGCATTTTGCGGCGTTCCGGGGCCGGGCGAGACAATAATGCCGTCCGGATTACGCGCAATCACCTCATCAGCCGACACGGCATCATTCCGCAAAATCTCGACCTCAGCACCGAGATCTGACAGGAAATGCCACAAATTCCATGTAAAACTGTCGTAGTTATCGATCAGAACGAACAAAATATTGCCCTTTTGAAAAACGTGTTTTATGCCAGTTGCCAGACGGTTTTTTCCCATGCGGCATCTACTAATGTCTTACCCGCTTTTATCAAACCTGCCAAGGCCGCTATGGCAAGACTGCCCAAGGAGGCAGTCGTGATATCGACAAATCCCGCCATAACCAAGTCATAACCAAGTTACAACCAAAGCAATAACGGTTTCTAAAAGACGAAAAAACAACGAAAAAATATGTGGTAAAATAATACCGTATAAATAAGATATTGAAATACATCACTATTTATTATTTTCAGTTCAAAATAACATTTGACGCTGTCAGGGAAACTGCCTATAACCCGCCACAGTAGCGCTTGCGAGGGTTTATGGGGGTTTTGGATTGCCATAAGCGCAGGCTATTTTTTAAATGGAGATGATAACATGCCTTTGCCAAGGACTTATGTTGCAACGCCAAAAGACATCGAGAAAAACTGGTTCGTCATCGACGCAGCCGATCTCGTTCTTGGGCGTCTTGCATCGCTTGTTGCCATGCGCGTACGCGGCAAGCACAAGCCAACCTATACACCAAACATGGATTGCGGTGATCACATCATCATCGTCAATGCCGAAAAGGTGCATCTGACCGGTAACAAGCGCAATGCCAAGACCTATTACTGGCATACAGGCCATCCGGGCGGCATTAAAGAGCGCACAGCTGACAAAATCCTCGATGGTCGGTTTCCGACCCGTGTGATTGAAAAAGCTGTCGAGCGGATGATCCCGCGTGGCCCACTTGGCCGTCAAGCAATGCGCAACCTGCATATCTATGCAGGCCCAAGCCACCCGCATGAAGCACAGCAGCCGGTCGCGTTGGATGTTGCTAGCATGAACAAAAAGAATGTGAGGTAGTCATGGCCGAAGATACACAAAACACAGAAACACAGGCCGAAGGTCTAGCGGCATTGGGCGCGATCAGCGCAGATGCACCTGTTGCCGAAGTTGCAGCAGCACCAGCTGAGCCTAAAATTGACAATCTTGGCCGCTCATATGCGACTGGCCGCCGGAAAGACGCCGCTGCCCGTGTATGGGTAAAGCGGGGCACTGGTCAGATCACCGTCAATGGCCGCAAGGTTGAGGTTTATTTCGCCCGCCCGGTGTTGCAGATGATCCTTGCCCAGCCGTTTGATGCGACCGAGCGTGTTGGCGAGTTCGATGTCATTGCAACGGTTCGTGGTGGCGGCCTATCTGGTCAGGCCGGTGCGGTTCGTCATGGCATCAGCCGCGCCCTTACGCTGTTTGAGCCGGGTCTTCGCCCTGTGTTGAAAGCAGGCGGGTTCCTGACCCGTGACCCACGCGTTGTCGAGCGTAAGAAATACGGTAAAGCCAAGGCACGCCGTAGCTTCCAGTTCTCAAAGCGCTAACGTCGATCCACCATATAAGTAAAGTAAAACAAAGGGTTGCGTAAATCGCAGCCCTTTTTTTGTGCGTAGCAGAATTGCAGCAGACGCTGTGCTGCTTGACGTTCTGATTTAGCGATTTTAGCTTATCTGTAGCGTTTGAGGTTGCTACATAGGGTGCTGCTGTGGCGTTTTATGAAGACAGAGTGGAGCACTTTGGTGGTGCGCTTGTGCTGTTTAAGCGCAACCTTGCTGTCGCTGTTCCCAACGCCAAATCACATCGTAAGCAAGCGTGGTATATGCGTTTGAAGATTGGTGGGCGCAAAGGCTAAATTACACGCAGCACGAAACTTACAACGTATGAAGACGCTTACGAGTACGCAAAGAACGAACTACTGCGTCTGCAACACGCTGCAAAACTTGGGCATAGTTTAGACGATTACACGTTTGAGAAGCATTGGAACGATTGGTTTGAGCGCAACAAGAAGAATGGCATTTGGACTGCGAGCAGACAGTGTTGGCACGAAAAGTACGCTGCACGTTATTTCAAACCATACTTTCAAAATAAAGATGGCACGAGTGTACTGCTGAATGAGATTACGCCAACGATTGCTGCTGCTTATTGGGATTGGCGAATAACATATTGGGCGAGCGACGAAGGTGTGCGCTTACAGAAGTACAATCCAAAGCGACGTAGTGCGAAGACAAGCAGCACCAACAATGCAAAGAAAGCGCCAGCAGCCAAAACGCTGTTGATGGAGCAAAGTGCGCTTAATCAAATATTTTATGATGCGTTTGAGCGTGGGCGTATGCAGCAAGTTTTCAAAATGCGAGCGCCTACGAAGAACAATAAGCCAACAAGACGTGCTGGATTTGACGCTGAAGAATACAACACGCTGACACGCTACTTGCGCAGTTATAGGGATTGCGTGGGCGTGTTTGCAGACAAGCGACTGAATGCTTGGTATAAACTGCAACGACAGCAGATGTACTATTTTGTGCTGTTTATGGAGATTCAGCATACTATGGGAGATATGGATTTGACGTTGGTTTGGGCAAACATTTTGTACCCCCATATCCGCTTGAGTATGAATTCGGATGGCAAGCAATGATGCTTAATGACAAAGATATAAGCAAAGTCACTTTAAAATTTACTTGCGTAAATGCTTTGTCTGACGCTGCACTTTGGTGACTACTAAACTAACTCTACAGCGTTTGCCAACTGTTCAGCATTCACGTCAATGTAGCGTTGCGTCGTTGCTATGCTGCTGTGTCCAGCAAGTTCTGCAAGCACACGTACGCCAACACCTTTGCTTGCCAAGCGTGTTATAAATGTGCGTCTGCCGCTGTGCGAACTTGCGTCTTTCAAACTGCACGTTTTGTAGATGTGTAGCAGCAGTTGGCACATTGTGTTGGCGCTGAAGAAGTTGCCTTTTTGGCTTTGGAACAGTGCTGCTGTTGGCGCTGTGTTGCGTAAAGCAGTGCGATACTGTGCAAGTTGACGTTGCATCGTCTTGTTCAAATACACAGTGCGTGTACGTTTGCCCTTTGTCTGTTCAGCAGCGAGCATAAAACTGTTTCGCACAGTGCCAAGTTCGTCATACACATCGCCAACACGCAGTGCAGCAAGTTCCTTTGCTCGTAAGCCAGCGTTTATGCTGAATACGACAATGGTTGTGTCACGTGCGCTGTGCTGACGTGTAGCGCAGTACGCCAACACACACTTGATTTCTGCGTCTTTGAGCGTCTGCGCTTGTCTCATTGCTTGCTCCCAAATCTGCTGTTTTCTGTGTGTTTTTTTCCATGCTAGAGGTTTGCACAGACAAGTTTGGCGCGCAATCCTTAAATTGATTTAAGATACTGGTTTTATTCTATAAATTAATACCCTATTAACAATTACGCCTGGAATAGGCCGCGATAACCGATTGAGATTTTCGATGCAAACACATCTAATTTCGCCCTCTATATCCATGCTATATTTCCCACATTGACAAATTGTTGATAATTTATAAACGTTATGGATTACCGCTATTTGGAAAGACCGGCACATGACACAGCAGGCAGACACCCCGCAGGATAAATCAGGATGGCAATTCTGGGTCGATCGGGGTGGCACATTCACCGATCTTGTTGCGCGGGCGCCCGATGGCACGCTGACAACGCATAAACTATTGTCGGAAAACCCCGAGGCCTATGAAGACGCGGCCTTGCAGGGGATCCGCGATATTCTGGGTCTGGCATCTAACGCGCCATTGCCAGCGGCGGCAATTGATGCGGTGAAAATGGGCACGACGGTGGCGACAAACGCGCTGCTGGAGCGAAAAGGCGACGCTACATTGCTGGTCGTAACCAAGGGGTTTCGTGACCAGCTGCGCATTGCCTATCAGGCGCGCCCGCGTTTGTTCGACAAAGAAATCATCCTTCCCGAAATGCTGTATGACCGTATTGAAGAGGTTATTGAGCGTGTCGATGCCAAGGATAATGTGCTTATCCCGCTGAATCTGGATGATCTGGCACCGCGCCTGCAGGCGGCGTTCGACGATGGTATTCGGGCCATTGCGATTGTTTTGATGCATGGTTACCGCGTGCCGGCGCATGAATTGGCGATTGCGGAACTGGCGCGCAAAATCGGCTTTACGCAGGTTTCAACAAGCCATGGCACCAGCCCGATGATCAAATTTGTCGGGCGCGGCGATACCACCGTTGCCGATGCCTATTTATCGCCGATCCTGCGCCGCTATATTGACCGGCTGGCACGCGATATTGACCAGTCAAAGGGCGCCAAGCTGCAATTGATGCAATCGAATGGCGGCCTGACCGATGCCAGCCTGTTTCAGGGCAAGGATGCGATTTTATCTGGCCCCGCGGGCGGCATTGTTGGCGCGGTAAAGACTGCCAAACAGGCAGGGTTTGACAAGGTTATCACTTTTGATATGGGCGGCACATCGACCGATGTTGCGCATTATGAAAATGCCTATGAGCGAGTGTTTGACACGGTTGTTGCGGGTGTCCGGATTCATGCGCCAATGCTGTTAATCCATACGGTTGCCGCTGGTGGCGGCTCTATTTGCCGGTTTGAACATGGCCGCTTTCAGGTTGGGCCGGAAAGCGCTGGGGCCAATCCGGGGCCTGCCTGCTATCGGCGCGGCGGCCCGCTGGCGGTTACCGATTGTAATGCGATGCTTGGCAAGCTGCAGCCGCAATATTTTCCTCATCTGTTCGGCCCCAATCAGGATGAGGCGCTGGACGTTGCGCCAGTGCGCGCCGGTTTTGCCGCTCTGGCAGCCGAGATTGAGGCAGAAACCGGTATCCGGCGCAGCGAAGAAGAAATCGCCAGCGGGTTTTTACGCATCGCGGTTGAAAATATGGCGAATGCGATTAAGAAAATCTCGGTTCAGCGCGGCTATGATGTGACTGAATATGCGCTGCAATGTTTTGGCGGGGCAGGTGGCCAGCACGCCTGTCTTATCGCTGATGTCTTGGGGATGAAAACCGTTTTGATCCACCCGTTTGCCGGCGTTCTATCGGCCTATGGCATGGGGCTGGCGGATGTTACCGCGCTTCGTGAGCGCACGCTTGAAGCAGGGTTTGACGCTGGCCTGATGGCGCGGCTGCAGCGCGAGCTGGATGAGCTGGCCGCACAAAGCGAGGATGAGCTGGCCGGTCAGGATATTGCCAGCGCGCGCATTGAAACCCATCGTTATGTTCATCTTCGTTATGATGGCTCGGACACGGCGTTGCCAGTGCCGTTTGGATCAATCGCATCGATGACCGCCGATTTTGAGGCTGCTTATCAGTCTCGTTTTGGCTTTTTGATGCCCGATAAAGCGCTTGTTGCTGCCACCATCTCGGTCGAGTCAATTGGCCGGAACTTTGATGTTGAAAACAATGTCACCGCCGCATCCGATGCGCCGCTGGAAATTCTGGATCATGTCCGATGCTTTATGGACGACCAGTTTGTCGAAACGCCGGTTTATGCCCGCAGCGCGATTGCCGCTGGCCAACGCATTATGGGGCCGGCGCTGATTGCCGAGGCAACCGGAACCAATGTTATCGAGCCGGGCTGGCAGGCAGAAATGACCGATATTGGCAATCTTGTTGTCCGGCGTGTTGTTCAGCTGGCGCCGCGCGTTGCAATTGGCACAAGCTGTGATCCGGTCATGCTTGAGGTGTTCAATAATCTGTTTATGTCAATTGCCGAACAGATGGGCTATACCTTGCAGAACACGGCATTGTCGGTAAATGTCAAGGAACGGCTGGATTTTTCATGTGCCATCTTTGATCCCGAGGGCGCCTTGATTGCCAATGCGCCGCATATGCCGGTGCATCTTGGCTCGATGGGCGAGTCCGTTCGGGCGGTCATTCGCAGCAATGATGGCAATATCAATGCCGGTGATGCGTTTGTGCTGAATAATCCCTATAATGGGGGCACACATCTTCCAGACATTACCGTGATTACGCCGGTATTTGACGATGATGGGCGCGATATTCTGTTTTTTGTCGCCTCTCGCGGGCATCACCCCGATGTTGGCGGCCGCACCCCCGGATCAGCGCCACCTGACTCGAAACATATCGATGAAGAAGGTGTTCTGATTGATAATTTCAAGCTGGTTGATGGCGGGGTTTACCGCGAAGCTGAAATGCGGGCGATTCTGAACGGGGCAAAATATCCAGCCCGTAATACCGATCAGAATATTGCTGACCTGCGGGCGCAATTGGCGGCAAATGAAAAAGGCGTCCGTGAATTGCATAAGATGGTTACGCATTACGGCCTTAAAACAGTCGTCGCCTATATGGGCCATGTTCAGGACAATGCCGAAGAATCTGTGCGCCGCGTTATTGATGTGTTGAAAGACGGCAGCTTTACCTATCCCATGGATAATGGTCAAAAGGTTAAAGTCACGATTTCGATCAATAGGGCCAGCCGGTCAGCCACCGTTGATTTCACCGGTACCAGCAAACAGGGGGCGAATAATTTTAACGCACCTGCGGCTGTATGTCGTGCAGCTGTTTTGTATGTTTTCAGAACCTTAGTGGCTGATGATATCCCGATGAATGAGGGGTGTCTAAAGCCGGTTGAGATTATTCTTCCCGATGATTGCATGTTAAAGGCGCAATATCCGGCCGCGGTTATCGCTGGGAATGTGGAAACCTCGCAGATTGTTACCGATACGCTCTATGGTGCGCTTGGCGTGATGGCGGCAGCGCAGGGCACCATGAATAATTTCTTTTATGGCAATGCCACTTATCAATATTACGAGACCTTGTGCGGTGGGTCGGGCGCGGGGCCAGATTTTGACGGTACTGATGCGGTTCACACCCATATGACCAACAGCCGATTAACCGATCCCGAAGTGCTGGAATGGCGCTATCCTGTATTGCTGGAAAGTTTTGAAATTCGGCATGGATCGGGCGGTGCAGGCCAGCATAATGGCGGTGATGGCGTTCGGCGGCGATTGCGGTTCTTGGAAGATATGGAGGCGGTTATTCTCGCCAATCATCGGATCGTTCCGCCGTACGGGATGAATGGCGGTGATAACGGCGCCCTTGGCCGGAATTGGGTCGAGCGCACCGATGGCACCATTGAGATGCTGACCGCAACCGATATCCGCCAGATGAGTAATGGTGATGTGTTTGTTATCGAAACACCCGGTGGTGGCGGCTTTGGCAAAAGTAATAGGGCGGCTGAGTAGCCAGTAATAAAGAGAGCGCCATGACCCAGCATGAAACAGCAAAACCGGATGCCAAGCGAATTGTATCGTCATCGCATCTTGTGTCGGAAAAGGCCGCCGAATTAAGCGAGGTTGAATATGGGCTGATCGTCGCGTGGAACGCCTTTGGCAAATGGATGGTAAAGGCCATGGCAACAGCGGTTGCTGATGCCGGGATCACGGTCAGCGGCGGGACTGACCTTGGAGTCCTCGATATTTTATGTCTGCATTCTGTCAACCATCGGGCGCGACCAAAAAAACTGGCAGATATCTGCTTTAAATTGAATGTCGACGATACCCATACCGTCAATTATGCGCTGAAAAAACTATTGAAAGCTGGCCTTGTCAGCAGTGAAAAGCACGGCAAGGAAGTGCTTTATGCCACGACAGCGGCTGGTATTGATCTCTGCCTTCGGTATCGCGCCGTGCGTGAGGCTTGCCTTGTTGACGGATTTGTTGCGTTTGACAGCGGCAGCGGCGCGGAACTGGCTGAAGTTGCGCGCCAATTACGGCTTTTATCGGGGCTTTATGATCAGGCCGCGCGCAGTGCAACCAACCTGTAAACCCCAATTATGCGGAAATTGGCGGTAATGTCGGGCTGGAGCCTTGCCAGAAATCAGCCAAATGGTTACACCATTGCAATGCCTTTTTCGATGGGCAAACCGATCAATATTAAAAAGTGAAGTTGTGATGACAAAAGCAAAGTCAGGTTTAAGAATCGCTATCGCTGGCCTTGGAGTTGTTGGGTCTGAGGTTGCACGCCAATTGATGAGCCGCGCAGACGATCTTGGCATGGCGGCAGGACAGCCGCTTCATCTGGTTGCGGTCAGTGCGCGCGACCGTTCAGCCGATCGTGGCTTTCAGCTGGATAATATTGACTGGCATGATGATGCAGTTGCGCTAGCGGGGCGAGATGACGTCGATATCATTGTCGAGATGATTGGTGGCAGTGAAGGGCCTGCGCTGGAACTGGCGCGTAAATCACTGGCGTCGGGCAAGCATTTTGTGACCGCCAACAAAGCCATGATCGCACATCATGGTACCGAGCTTGCAAGGCTTGCCGAGCAGAACAACGCAGCCTTGATGTTTGAAGCCGCGGTTGCTGGCGGCATTCCTGCGGTAAAAACCCTTCGCGAAGGTTTGGCCGGTAACCAGATCAGCCGCGTTGCTGGCATCTTAAACGGTACGTGCAATTATATTCTTTCGACCATGGAGAGCAGTGGCGCAGGGTTTGATGACGTGCTGGCAGACGCCCAGCGCCTAGGCTATGCCGAGGCCGAGCCTAGCTTTGATGTCGATGGCATTGATGCGGCGCACAAGCTGACCATTCTAGCTGCGATTGCGTTTGGCCAGCAGCCTGATTTCAATGCGGTGTCTATCCAAGGGATTCGTGATGTATCGTCGGTTGATTTTGCCTATGCAAATCAGCTTGGGTTCAGAATCAAACTCGTTGGGGTTGCTGAACCGGGCCTAATGCCGCGGATGCAGACCTGTATGCTGCCGCTTGATAGCCAGCTTGCCAAAGTCAACGGCGTGCTGAACGCGGTTGAATTTCATGGCGCGCCAGTTGGCAGTGTGCTTGCGGTAGGCCCGGGAGCGGGCGGTGGCGCAACATCATCTGCAGTGCTTTCAGACCTGATTGACATTGCGGCGGGGCGGGGCGGCCTTGCATTTGGCAAGCCGGTGGATCAGCTGACTGATGCCAGCGGCGTCAGAAACGGGGCAGGGCCGGATAAAGCATTTTATGTGCGTTTGATGGTTGTTGATCAACCGGGCGTTTTGGCAACGGTAACAGCGATTCTGCAAAAGCATGATATTTCGGTAGAGGGTTTGCTCCAGCAGGGGCGCGCCCCAGGTGATGTTGTTGCGCTGGTTATGACGACCCATGAAACGCCGGTTGCCAGCATGACCCGAGCACTGGATGAGATGGAACAGCTGCCAATTGTTAATGCGAAACCTGTCGCAATGCCGATCTTGCCTGCGGATATGGAGAGCTGATGTCGAAGGACGCTTTCCTTGGCATTACTCAATCGGCAAGCGGGGCGCGCTGGATCGGCGCTCCAAATCAGCTAGCAGGGCCGAATCAGGATCGGCTAGCCGCTGCACTTACGGAATTTTTTGATGATTTGCCGATGCCGCTGGCACGAATCATGGCCGGTATGGGCCTAACCCCAGAGACTGCATCACATTATGTTGATCCGAAAATCCGTGATCTTTTACCAAATCCGTCACGTTTCAAAGATTTGGACAAGGCCGCAAACCGGCTGGCCGATGCGGTAATTGGCAAAACACCTATTGGCGTTTTTGGCGATTACGATGTTGACGGCGCAGCAGCGGCCGCCTTGCTGATATGTGTTATGCACGAACTTGGGGTGAATTGCGATGTTCACATACCCGACCGCTTTACCGAAGGCTATGGGCCTAATGTCGGGGCATTGATGGCACTAAAGGAAAAGGGCGCCGCGCTGTTGGTAACAGTTGATTGCGGTATTACCGCCCATGCGCCGCTGGCCGCGGTTGCCGATACAGGGCTGGATGTGATCGTAATTGACCATCATATTGCCGGGCCTGAATTGCCGCGGGCACATTCGGTAGTTAACCCCAACCGGCTCGATGAGGACGGCCAATATGGCTATCTTTGTGCCGCTGGTGTGGTTTTTATTGTGCTTGTCGGGATGGTGCGCGCATTGCGTGAAAAGGGATATTTCACCGCTGGTACAGCTGCGCCTGATTTGCTGGCCTATCTCGACATTGTCGCATTAGCCACGGTTTGTGATGTCGTTCCGCTGCAAGGGCTAAACCGTGCCTTTGTCCGTCAGGGTTTAAAGGTGATGGCAGAACGCCGGCATCCGGGTTTGACCAAGCTGGCGGATGTTGCCGGCATGAATAATGCGCCAAACACCTATGCGTTTGGCTTTTTGCTTGGCCCACGCATAAATGCCGCTGGCCGGATTGGCGGGTCGGGTCTGGGGGTAAAGCTTTTGGCGTGTCGGGACACCGACGAGGCGGCGGGGCTGGCGCTTCGGTTGGACGAGATGAACCAACAGCGCAAAAAAATCGAAGACGGCATTAGAATTGCCGCGATCGACCGTGCGGCCGATAATGAAAACCCCGTTTTGATTCTCCATGATAAAGACTGGCATGAAGGGGTCATTGGCATTGTTGCAGGGCGGGTGCGCGAACGTTTCGGCAAACCGGCCTTGATTATTGCGATGAATGATGACGGAACAGGGAAAGGCTCTGGGCGCAGTATCCCCGGGTTTCGTCTCGGAAATGCAATCATTGCCGCACATCAGGCAGGTATTCTAGAAGGTGGCGGCGGGCATGATATGGCCGCAGGGTTTACCGTGAAGGCTGACAAGATTACCCAGCTGCAAGGGTTTTTGAATGACCGCCTTATGACTGATCTTAACGGCGTTATCCCGCAGGCAATTCACAAAGCCAGTGGTCTGCTCAGCATTGCTGGGTGCAAACCTGACCTTGCTGATTGGCTAGACCGACTTGGCCCTTTTGGTAGCGGCAATCCCGAACCGCGCTTTGTGATCCCCGATTGCCGAATTAAATCGGCCAAATTTATTGGTGAGGCGGGCGCGCATCTTTCCTGTCGACTGGATGATGGCAGCGGAACATTGAACGCGATTGCGTTTCAGGCTGGCGGCACCCCGCTTGGTCAGGCGGTAAGTGAAGCGCGTGATGGTCACTATCTCCATATACTTGGCCGGGTTCGACGCGATCGGTTCCGCGGCGGCAATGCGATGCAGTTTGAAATTGATGATGTGGCGGTTCCACCGCTTGCATTTGCCCGCTAGGCCTCAAATTTCATCTTGCTTTGAAAGGTTTTTAGGAAAAACGCAAAGAGATGATAAAAGCGGCTTGATTTGCCCGCCGCTTTTGACTAAGACAAGCACCACTAGCTTTGCTTTTAAGATGTCCCGTTCGTCTAGAGGCCTAGGACACCGCCCTTTCACGGCGGCAACAGGGGTTCGAATCCCCTACGGGATGCCAAAGCTTGTCTCCACTATAATTCCCCATGATATTTTGCCGCGTTTTCGCCCCGCTTTTGGCTTGCGCGCCAGATTATTATATCTGATCATTTCCTGCGGCGTTTTCAGCGCCCTCTAGGGTCGGGGTTTAGGAAAAAGGGTGAGGCAAAGTGGCAGAATGACTGATCAACGAAACGCAAATCATCCAAATAGTAAATCAGCGGTAAGCGCAAACCCTATTTTGCAGCCGCAATGCCCGTCTTGTGGGCGGCCGGAAAATATCGTCTGGGTGCATGGTCACGGCCAATGTGCGCATTGCCGAATGAATGTCATGCCTTGTTGCGATGGTGAAACCTGCGACGCGCCGTAACAGGCGAGGTGGGGCCGTATCCGCGACAAACTGGCTCGCAGCATAATTGACCCTTGCCATCAACGTTAGAACCGCTATAACTCGACCATTATTCTGATTGGGAGATCATCATGAACGCGACTGTAGGTGTTTTACTCGTAATTGGCTTTCCGCTTGCGCTGATGGTGGCGCTGTGGGTTTTCGGCAAGGTTTCTGTACGCCCCGAATAAGCCTATCGCTGCTAGCCGTTACGACGGGGGGCATGACTAGGCTTGGTCTAGTGCCTCAGTAGCTGCATGAAATGCCAAGAGAACACATTTATGCCGGTTGCGGATATCGCGCACCGGCATAAATTTTGCCATATCTTCATTGGGTGGGTTATCTTGCTCTTTGCCAATCCATTGGGCAAATTGAGCGGTCATCTGGCTGGCATCAGCAGGCGTGATCCCAGCAAAATTTTCAATTAACAGCCCCGCACCAGCCTCGCATAACGCACAGCCGCGGACTTTGATGCCGATCTGGCTGATTGCGCCATTATCCAGCGTGAAAGAAACATCAACACGGTCACCGCAGGTAGGGTTGTCACGGCTGGCCTGAAACGGTGCTGTGGGGTCTAGCTCACGCGTTCGCGATAGTTTAGCAAATTCCAGAATCTGTTTCTGATAAAGCGCGTCCAAAAATCTGGTTCCCGCGTGAGCTGTTAAAATTATCCGGCTTTGGTGATTAACAAAAACACCGAAACTGCTGCTGAAACATAAGTGGCGACAATGAGCCAGTGCATTGACATATAGACGTTTTCTTCAGGCACGTGGGCTGGGCGTGGTTTATTCGCTGATGAAGCCATTGGTGGATCCCCCGACATTCTTAAAATCAATTTAGACCTGCTGTTGTCATAGCCCGAGGATAGGCCAAAAACAAGCCATTTGCGTTTGATTTCCAGAAAAATTGGCAGCGGTTTTTAAATAATTATTCATTTTGTTAAAAAAATGATTATTTTCAAGTTCGGGTGTTGAAGCCCAGAAAAAACCCCTCTAGGCTCTTCGCTGGTTTACACAAAAAAAACC
>Ga0255777_10003436_pt1 | contig 13471 bp, 13 predicted proteins | sample 101ome_15_FD_179975 | JGI IMG/M metagenome (GOLD analysis project Ga0255777, IMG submission 179975) | Coastal salt marsh microbial communities from the Groves Creek Marsh, Skidaway Island, Georgia - 101402AT metaG (version 2) | ecosystem: Environmental > Aquatic > Marine > Intertidal zone >...
ATGGGCAACGGCTTGAGCCTTCTTCATCTTGACAGGCTCTCCCCTCTTTTAACCAGGTATTGCTGTTGACAGAGGGATGCTCGTACCGGGAAACCTGCACTAGATCGACGTCAACTTGACCTTCTAGGCATCCGCTCAGAGGGTAGCGAGTGTACTGGGGGACTGAACACCGATTGTACTCTTCCATAATGTCTTGAGGGGTTTCGGACAATCCGTCGCAACTTATCTGAATCGTTTTGTAAATACTATCAATTCTTTCGGTAGACAAATAACCATCGTCATGTCACAAGAAAATTGTGGCACTAGAGTATTGGGAACGCAGAAGTATTGCTTTGGCTTCAGGCGAGAGATATTTTGATCGTGTCGCCACAGTTTATCGATTCAATGATCCTCCCGCTCCTAGAGAAATAGATCCAGTAAAATTGGAACGATTGAGAATTGCTTATCTTGCCTATCAGGAAAACCAAACACCAGTCAATGCAAGAAGTTTGTTTAGGGCCCTTACTGATGATGGTTGTAATGAAACCGCAGTACCTTGGGCACTTCCAACGATTTCATCACCTGCAGTCATGTACTTTCGTGAGAACCTAAAGTACCTTGAACCTGAATATCGTGTCGATAAGACTCTGTCAAATCCACTGACTGTCTCGTCATATGCAAACCGTGTTCTGAATGAATTTCCTAATTGGGAGGTTTTGCGAATACGCATCACAGCGCCTAAATCTTCATCAAAACAGATGGCCGCAAATTTTAGAGAATGGTTGAGGGGTGAATTTCCAACCATCACGCCTGATGAGTACAAAGAACAAGGAGATGCAGAGGGAATTGTAGATGCACCAGATGCCGAATTGAAGGCATTGATTTTGGAGGTCAACGGAATTGACATTGGCGATAAGTCTCCTGACATACTGGCTAGATTTGGTGGAACGAATGTTGTTGGTGAGGCAAAGTGGGCCAACCTTACGGGAGATGGTTTGAAAAAAACCCATGGCCAACTTCATGATTTATTGCGTCGCCTTAGTACACCTCAACTCACCAGAATCGGGATAATGGATGGATGGTGTTGGATGGCAAAAAGCACCAATACATACGGTAAATTTGTTCATAGAACGACACCTTACCGACGTAGAAATCCAGTAATGTCCGCTCTTTTGTTGAGGTCCTATTTCCAGTCGCTCGGTTGGAATCCTGAGTAGTTTCTGTATCAAGAATTGTCTCGGCCCTCTGTAAACCCTCTGTATCGACGGGTATTGGAAGGGTACGGACGCGTGAGATGCCCATACAGTGGGTGTACAGAGGATTCTTGTAGTCTCAACTTTACGAGTTAACAATGCAAGCGGCTCCAAACGAAGATGAGGCCAACCAACCTGAATTAGCCATTGGGGAATGCGAGCCAAGCGAACAAGGACAGGCATGGCTCGGTGCCTTCCATACAAGACCGAGCGGTAGTCTAAGAATCGCTCTTGAATTGTTCATAATGATTCGGGGAGTGCCGTTTAGACCGATTGATTTTATCAATTGGCTAGAGCAGGTAATGGTTGATCATCTTTCAGAATTGCAGGACCATACAAATCCAAAATCAGGCGCTTCTTATGGTAGCGCTGGAAATTCTCGTATGAAACAGAATATTATCCAACAGATTGCCGATTGTCATACGCTAGGTGGTTCCAGAGAATCTGTCAATCCTTTGTTAATTCGACGACATGACGGGATGGGATACGATTTACACCCTAACCATGTCGAAACTATCTGTCAAAGAAACACAGAATACCTACGTCCTCGAACAGAAGATGAGAACACGACTTCTGAATCCGATGAAGAACAAGGTTCTGGTGTCGCGAACACATCGAACAACAACGAAGAAGATGTTGCTAATCATTCAGGAACTGGACACCAGACGGCTTCATATCCACCTGCTACGGTTCATGTAAATGTGGAGGGGTTATCTTTTGCCCAAGCCCCAACAAGCAGTGGCACAGGCAATACAACAACTTCGGCGAATCAAAATACTGGCTCTACAAATAACCTTACACCTGGATTTGTTTATGTCTTAGTGAGAGTGCTTCATGATGGAGAAAATCAAATTTTACATCACATAGCGAAAATTGGAGAAGTTGGTAGCAACACAGAGTCCTTGGATGTTGAATCTGAGATGTCGCAAGGAGGAAGGCTTTCCAATCGCGAATATGAGTATCAATCTAGTACAGAATCCGTTATCGAGGATTCTCAAGGCAGATTTATCCATCATCAATTGATTGCAGCCGTTCCATGCGAAAATAACCGAGGAGCTCATGAACGAAGTGGTGTTGGTCAAGCTCTTCATCAAAGTGGCTTCGGTAGAATTGGAGGCGTTCCCCAGCAGGAAAACTATCGTATCTTCAACCCGCAAGAGCATGGCGAGAATGAATCAGGACTTGATGCAAGAAGAAATGCATTATTGGAATTATTGAGTGTTGTTAGAATTTATGCACAGCAAGAAGACGAATGCCACGACATAGTAATTTTTAACGAAAGACTGCAATCATTGGGAATTGACACCGACTCTCTTTGAAATCTTAGAGATTTGACAAGATGGTTGATTTGTAGAACCGACATATCATTTCCATGAAATCGAAAGGGTCTGTGGAAACCCCTCATGACATTATGGAGAAGTACAATGGGTGTTCAGTCCCCCAGTACACTGCCTACCGACACGACATACATCTCATGAATGGGTGTACAGAGGGTTGAATCCATAGAACGCATAGAATTGAAATATTATTTCCTATGACTTACAGTATGTATTGATGCGAGTTCTGATAACGGGCGGGGATGGCTTTATTGGCCAAAATTTAGCACGAAGTCTACTCTATCGAGGAGATCATGTCCACATACTGGATAGCCATATTACATCACAACCAAAACTGAGTCATGAAAGTCTTTCAAGAACGATCGGTGATGTGTGTGACATATGTGACTTAATATCCGAAAATGAAGGGCCTGAGGTCATTGTGCACCTTGCTTCTGTTGCAATTCCTAAATTGTACATGAAAGAACCTGATTTTGTTATTCGACCAAACGTAATTGGGACGAACGAAGTTTGTAAATTGGCTGAAAAATACAAATCGAGGGTCATTTTTGCTTCCACAAGTGAAGTTTATGGTTCCACCATTGATAATTCAACAGTGGGAACTTCATTGTCTGAGAATTCAGATTCCCATTCCTCCTTACTAAGTCCCAGAACGCCTTATTCTGTTTCTAAAAAAATGGGAGAAGAGATTGTACGTTCATTCGTTAGAAAAGGAAATTCAGGTTGCTCAATCCGATTTTTCAATGTGGTCGGTCCGAATATGGATCGTACTGTCCAAGGTTACGGCCGAGTTATTCCAAATTTTGTTGATTCGATTATTCAAAATAAACCTCTTACGATATACGGTGATGGCCAGCAGACTCGATGCTTTTTATGGATAAACGATGCCGTTTCAGCCTTGTTGAAATTAATTGATTTCAGTAATGAGCTTCCAACCGTGGTAAACATCGGGCATTCTCAACAGACATCAATATTGGATCTCGCACGTTTATTCAATGAAATTTCAGGTGTTCAAAAAGAGATAGAATTCTATGAAAGATTACCGGATGAGCCGAGGCATAGAAGGCCGAACATATCACTTGCTAAATCGATATTGGATTGGGAGCCAACAATAGATCTGCACGAGATTGTATCAAAGATTTTGACTGGGGTGCTAGAATGAACCTCCCGATGGCGTCACCAAAAATCGATTCTCAAAAAAACATGGTTATTGATGTCACTTATGTTTGTAACTACTCCTGTAATTATTGCCGTTGGGGGTCTTCAGACACGCCTGGCAGAGTTCATCACAAACTCGAGGATATTCTCGTTGATCAAAACGAATTAGAAGCCATTGGAGTCGAAAGAGTAGTTCTCTCCGGAGGGGAACCGTTGTTACATCCAAAAATCGATCATATTGTTCACCACTTTTCCAATATCGTTGAAGACGTGATATTGATTACGAATGGCTGGCTGGCAGATTTATCGAAAATTAAAATCTTGATCGATTATGGGTTGACCGGTGTCGCCTTCTCAATAGATTCAGTAGAACCTTCAATATTGCAGATATCGAGGGATATGACTGCGAGCCAAATTGAACGTTCATTAACTAATTTCAAAAATATTTCAAATGCTCGAACTCGCAAAGAATTCAATTTAGAATTGGGAATTAACAGTGTTGTTTCCTCTGCCAATTGTTCTATCAAGAGTATCTCTAACTTGTTAGAATGGTCTGTAGAACATAACCTCGATTATGTTAATTTTAATATGATATTTGATGATGGTTACAGCGGTAAAAATGCACCTGAACTTCTTCTAACTCGAACTCATACCAACCAAATACTCGATATTGCGAATTTTTTACAGGCACAACCTTCGAAGATTCACACGAATTCGTATAAATTCTGGCTGACGATGGCTGCGATGCTAAATGGGTCTAAACTTGACGGGACCTCATGTGGATTGAGGGATAGGCAAACTCTTCTCTACAGAGGAAAATATCACTTCTGTGCATGGCTAGAAAATCCCACGTTGGGGAAAGTTGGTGCAACGGATTTAGATACTGTGGCAAAGGCTAGAGACAATTTCAAAGAGGCATCCAGAGATTGTTTTACCGGACCACATTGCCATTGTTTACAAACCGCCAATCACGAATGGGAGTTGATTCATTGATGAATGAAGATGTAATAGAATTGGATATTGTGATTCCATCATTTCGGGCTGATGTTGACGTTTTAAACTCAATTCGTAATCTTTCAATTCCAGAGAATATGATACGCAAAATAATTGTCGTATTAGACGATCCTCAGCATCCTCTCCCGCGTGAGTTGGAAAAATGGTCCACTTTTGATGATCTTTTCATCATAAGAAATGAAGTGAATCTTGGAGCAAGTGGTGCTCGTAATCGAGGAATCGATGCAGCACTTTCCGATTGGGTATTGTTCTTGGACGACGATATTTATCCTGAATCAAATTTACTTCATATTTATGCTAATAGTATTGAAAAGAAGGGGGCTAATGTACCTGGTTTTGTGGGGATAACACGCTTGCCAGAAGCAGTCAGTACCTTCACGAAAGGAATAGTAGCATCAGATATCTTGACATTTTTCGATCTAGCAGAACATCGTGACAACATGCCATGGGGTGTGACTGCCAACTTATTGGTTCGAAGAGATGCTATCGGAAATCATCGATTCAAATCGCTCTTTCCTAAGTTTGGAGGCGGGGAGGATATTGATTTCTGTTTAGGAATTGTGAATTCGTTTGGCAAGAACTTCTCAACGGAACCAAATGCAGTTGTTCATCATCCATGGTGGAATAATTCCGATCGAACTTATCGCCGTTTCTTCCGATGGGCCTATGGAGATTCTAACCTACCCGCACTCCATCCACAACATCGTTGGAGAAATTTCCCCAATACAGCGGAATTGCTCACCTTATGCCTGCTGAGCACCGTTCTATTCTTTTTCCTAGACGAATCATTTCCAAATTTGATGGTTCTTACAATTGTAGGCATTGTTGTTGGTGAGTTTTTTTCAGAATGGTTGCGCCTCATTCTTGTCAAATCAATAAAAAACCCAATTATTGCGATCGAATCTTCTTGTGTGCGATTTTCAAATGATCTTGGTCGAGTTAAAGCAGTTGTACAATCGGTGAAGCTTTGGAGAATCACTGAAAGGTTCGATTATGCCGCTACTGGAGAGTGGATTTGGGGTGAAAGAAGGTGGGCATTTTTCAAAATCTCTTGCCAAGTATTTTTCTGTTACACATTCTTTTTGTTGATTTGAATATAGCGGTAAAAAAAATTCACACCGTATATCGTGGGTTGATGCAGACAACCGACATATCATTCCCATGAAATCGCTAGGGTTCTCTCAAACCCCTCAAGACATTATGGAGAAGTACAATCGGTGTTCAGTCCCCCAGTACACTGCCTACGGACGCGTGAGATGTCCATACAGAGGGTATACAGAGGATTCTTGAAGTCTCAACTTTAGGGGGGAGTGATGCAATCCGCACCGGGTGACGATCAAACTGGCAACATAGAGTTAGTAATTGGAGAATGCGAATTGACTCCGGAAGGAATCACATGGATTAACCAGTTCAACAACTCCGTTCCGAACAGCGTTCGAATAGCGTTGGAACTGTTCATCATGATTCACGGAAGGGTATTCAGAATCAGTGAATTCATTGTATGGTTGAGAAATCACACAATCCTGATTCAATATGACCTGATCCATGGCACTGCTACACAAGGTGCAGCTGGTGGTTCTTCCTCTATGTCTAGCAGAGAGAGGGCAATTCGTCAAAATGTAGGTCAAAGTCTTACTCAAGGCGGAGGCGAGGCGTCAAATCCATTGGTAGAAGCCATACAATCTAGTTCGAGCGAACCTGCTAATGTGGTTCCTAGAAGGCTTCTCGCATCTCAAGAAGCAACACTACCAAATCGCAACACAACGTTATTACGTCCTCGAGATTCTACAATTGACGAGTCAGAAACTGAAAATTTGGAAACCACTGAGTCAACAAATCAGCCAGCAGTCGCACAAGCGCAAAATCAACAACAATTCGCCATCACTCCATCTCAAGCCTCGTTGGATAATCTACCAGAACAGGTTTCCGATGAAACAGCCCCCCCGTCACCACCTACGCAAGAGGCTACGACGGGTTATCTGTATATCTTAGAGAATCCATCATTTCCTGGTTGGGTCAAAGCGGGGAGAGGTACTACAAATTCACGATTTGAACAGTACAACACTGCAGATCCTCACCGAGCATATCGTCCAATTGCAGATGCACCTGTTCAAGGTAATCTCAGAGAATTGGAACAGCAATTGCACTCTAGCATCAGCCAGCGTGTTCCCGGGGAAGGCAATAGGGGAACCTCTACAGCATCGGGACGTCTTTCCGAGTGGTTCCGGATTTCACGAGAAAAAGCGATTCAATGTTTGACAGAACTGCATCCTGACACTATTGTCGTTCATCCTATTCCAGAGGAAGAGTAGTTTGGATTGGTTGACGAAGAGCCTCAATCACGATTTTTCTAGCGAGGCGATAATCAAGCCTCTTTCTTCTTTTACCCTGCTTATTATTGCCTTTGAACCCTGAGAGTAAAATGTCTTGCGACTGCTCGCGGTATGATTCAAGGATTGCGTTGGCTCGAGTGCAAAACTCAGCGACCTCTTTGTCAGTTTTCAGTTCAGGAATTTCCAAATATGTCATGAGTCGGGATGAAATTTTGATACTTGAGCGAGGGTAATCAAACTCAGTGGCAGGGAGAAAGCAAATTCTGTCCTCTGCTTTCGTTCCGTCCACCGCACGAAGGCCAACATTACCATTGGGTTCATTGAAGACAACTTTCTTGCTTCTCGAAACATTGCCCTTCATCAGAACCATTTCCGAGTACCTCATGACTTCATTATCATTCAAGAAAATGAGTGAGTCCTGGTTCTTCTCTGGAACCCAGCATGTGACACAAACTGGAAACGTAGTATCCTCAAAAGGATTTTCTTCAAGAATACAGATGTAGGCACATCTGTGTTTAGGATATGAAGAATGAAGGAATGTTTCTGGAATAATTGCCACGATATAGTCGAAAGACTCAAGGCAACGGTCGAGAGCAATCTCGTAAAGATCGCTACGTCCTGTCTCCCGGAAATAATCACCCACCATTTCCCACATTGTCTTTCGTTTCGCACTATAATTCGCCAAATAGGGGGGGTTTGTGATGCAAATAGAATCGTGATTTTTTGGAATAGACTTCAAACTGTCATTTACGGGCCATCCAAGATCTACTTGAATATCCAGACCAGAAGTGGCCATGCCGTGTTCTGATTTGCAAAGTTTAAGTAAATCACCTTGTCCTGCAAAAGGGTCTACTGCGGTACTCACTTGCGTCATTTGGATAAATTTCTGAACTACAGAGTTGTGCCACGAGCTCCCTTTGGTGTTGAATGCCCCCCTCCCAACTTTTTCGACATCAATTTGCGTGGTGATTCCAGACTCAGCCCGAGTCAACATTTCACCTAAGCGACGTTCAGATGATTGTTCTTCTTTCATACAGATTCTGTTCAAGTCAACAGTTTATGAATACTTTGCAGAGGAATAAACAAAGTTAAACCTCATGGCCGATTAGAAAAGCACGTGTACCACAACGCCCCTCCATGTTCAACGAATGATATCGATTGGAATACCATTTTTTTTAATAAGTGTATGCAAGCACGGGCCGATTTGTTGGTTGAAGCAAGAACTACTCCTCTCCCAACGAGATTGGAAGAAAAAATTGACAAGGCAATTGAAAATTACGGATTGACGGTCACTCGAACTCAGTATCTCTCAAAATTACCATCAGATGAAGTATACCAATCCGTTGTAATGAAGTCTCCTTCACGAACAAGTTTTCACGAAAATGCTCAAATCGCCCAGTTCAACTCTCAAACCGGTTTCACAGCAATTAAACCAAAAGGCGAAGCTCAACGCCTCAATATTCCGACAGTCCCCTCAACAAAAAACTGGATCGATTGCATAGTGTCATTCACTGATTCCTCTGGCACCCCTCGTACGGCTTTTGGATCCATGAAATTTGCGCGCACGCAGGGGACTCATCAATCCAGACAAATTACAGATCAGCAGAATTTTCTTCGCCGATGTCAGCAATACATTTCGCTCGGACACGCCCAATCAACATATGTTTTCTTTGGAGCAGGGGATGGAGATTTTTTCCATCCAAATCAGGATAATCGAAATCAAGAAGTTTCTACAGTAATTGATCCAAGATACTCTTCTCGAGTATTCAATGGCACCACTGGGCAGGTTATCGACTGGTTGTTAACTCTCTGAATCTATTTGTGATTCTAGGGCATTTTTCGCAAACTCGGTTCTACGAACAAAGGTGGGACAAACTCTTGGACCTCTTGGGGTGCGTAGATAGAATTACCATGCAGTTCTGCGGAATAAATGTCACAGAATTCAAATTAGATTACTATCCAACACATTCCAAACACCATCCCCATATGGGTTCGTTGGCGTTTCTTCATAGTCAAGCCACCTGACAACAATCCGCCCTTCGTCCGCTAAACATGCCTTCATCTTCCGTTGGAGTTCGGTGAATGACACACCGCCGGGATCAGAAGCAAAGTTGCCTTCAATCAAATCGATGAAAAGCTGCTCTGATTCATCATCGTAGTAGATGGAACAGAAGTCAGGTCCATTTGGTAACCTCACGATGTTCCTTCGGTTCGTAGGAATGTGGAACCCAGGATGGACGCCTGAGAGCAGATGATCGGCAGCGTTCCCACGAGCGAGGTTCTCCAATCGCTGAATGTGATCAACAAGCTGGGCCTTCTCCCGGTTGTGCGCTTCCTTCATTCGCTCAATCTGTGCGTCCTTCTCGGAAGGGTTCCGTTTGATACCCGAACTTCCTCCGAACAGTTTGTTGTAGATTTTCTTGAAAACGGATGTCCTCTCATCATGTCTTGCCATCAAATCCGAAGTGATTTTGCGATACTCATCGATAGGAATTCGGAGATGCGCTGCTTCGCTGGTGGTTGTCGACGACAACCACTCGTCCACGTCGCTGATCAGTCCAACATGCGGGGTTTCATGGAAGAAAATGTGCCGTTTGTTGTGCAATTCACCTATGTTGTGGGGTTTTTGACCCCGTCCAGGCGCCTGGACCTTGAGGTGGAGAGGCGCGTCCGTGGATTTGACATAGGTTTGCAGTACCTGTGTTTTTTGTTTCTTTGACTTCCCTCTTCTCACCAAACCACCTCCAAGAGGCTCACAAAAACGCGATTTTTGCAATTGGTTCTGCGCAGAACCAATGAAGGTCTTGTGCAAGACCTACATCGGTTGGGCATTCTACGAACCTTCGTCAGTTTTCTACCATAGAAAACCAAACGGTTGACAACCGTAGAAAACGACGTCATTCTTACAGCCAACATCAGTTCAACCTCCAGATGTGTGCGTTGAAGTGATGTTCGACTTCTTGGAAGTCCACATGGTCGTAGTGATCACGGATGGATTTCTCTCCATCACCACGCAGGTAAGCGATGATTCGCTCAGGACATCCGTTCCTTCGCATCATCGTGGTCATGAAATGACGATAGCAGTGAGGCGAAAACCGTCGGTTGATGGCATCACGGGGCGCGTTGAGGTCATGGATGCCGACCCGAAGGCCAGCATCTCGGACAATCTTGGCCAACAAGTTGCGAGCCATGGCATGACCTCGTGAGTTGAGGAAGAGGGCTTGCTCGCTCTTGTCCTTAACTTCGAATTGACGCAAATGGAGCCAGGTCTCAATCTGTTGGACGGTCTCAAAGTCAAGCGGCAGAATGAGCGATGAAACCTTTGCTTCATCCGAGAGCCTCAGCGTTTTGTTGACCATGTCCACGTCGCTCACCTTGAGAGCAAGAAGGGACATCCTTCGAATCCCAGTCTTCGCAAGTAGGAGGTGAATGCATCTCTCCATTTCAGTGGGCGCACCGTTGATGATTTCTCGCATCTGCTGGAGTGTGGGTGTTAACCGTGGGACCTTCTGCACCGAGCCTTTGTATCGCTGCAAGTACCGTTTACGGAACGGAGGGATGGGGTTGTCTGTCCTGCGTTGGGTGAACTGGAGGAAGTCAATTAAGGAGTTGAGGCCGCTGAACAGGTTGCCCACCCTGGAATGTTTCACGCCCGTTTGCTTGATTCGACTCAACAACCGTTGCAGCCCATGGATGTCAACCGTTTGGAAATCCAACCCAAGCTCATCAAAGAACGGAGCGAGGTATCGCACAGTGTTGACATACGAGTGGAGCGTTCGGTGTGATTTGGATTGAAGTTCAAGATCCTGTTGGAATTCCTCAATAAGTACAATCAGTTCTGGTTCCATTCGATGTCACCTCCTTCATGATGGATGATGAGGCCAGATGTCGTCAGTTCACGCTCCACCTCAATCAACAACTTGCCTAGGTCAACAAAGGAGTACTTCGAGCGAATTCGCTCCAGAAAGTCCTGTCTGGACATTCGTCCATCGGTCCTCAAGATGTGTTGGAATTCAGCGAAGAGGCCACGTTTCCTGTTGATGATCTCTGGCGTGTAGCCTTCCTTGCGGAGTTCCATCACCTCATCCTTGAGTGAGCGAATGATTCTGTCACGTTCGCTCACTTCGGCTTTGGCCAAGTCCAGTTCATGCTCCAACTCATCAATCCGTTGACGGTTCCGCTGCTCAACTTCATCACGGTTCGCATTGATGTCGAGAATGGATTTGTTCACAACGGTTCGAATGAACTTGTTGAGTGTCGAATAGCCCTGGGATTCAGCAGCCATCCGCCACGCTTCTGATTCGTCGGAAGTTTTCAGCCGGATTGTTAGTCGTAAAGACGCCATAACCACTTCCATCTTTGTTGGGTACTTATAGAAGTACACATATTTTCTATGAACTGGAAGGAGGAAGTATTCATTCTGTTTCCTGTGATTGAAACTGTTTTGACATCAATCGGATGCTCGTACCGGGAAACTCAACAATTCCCTCCGTACAATCGTACATAAGTTCGGAGTGCTCGTACCTGGATCCTATCTGCAAATATCATGGTAGGTAACTTGCAATGACTTGCGATAAGTCTATTTTAATGGGATTATTGAAAAACACGAGAACCATGCACCCAGCCAAGATTTTAGCCACTGGCTTGCTCTTCTATTTGCTGTTCATGCCTGTATTCGCGTTCACAGGTGATTTGCGAGTTGAATGCGATATCGAGGATAGCAGCGACTGCCAAGAATACGGGTATATGCAAGGAATCGCCGCTGCAGGCATGTTGTTCGGAATCATGCTTTCGGTTGGTGGGGCCTACAAGATGCGAGGTTTGTCATCCAAAAAGAAAGGAAGTCCTGGTGGCTTGTGGTTTGCATATGAAGGTCAAGGTCAAAATTCGATTGGACCTCAACTGGATGAGAAAACGCAAATTCGGGATGAATAAACCGATTCATTCTTCTTCGGTATCGGAGTCAAGATCCAACCATTCAGCCAGTGGTTCTAGAATTTCTGAAATGCACTCATCACAAATTTTGTTGATTCCGAGTAGGTAGTATGGAATGAATACAACACCAAAGAAAATTGCCAAACATCCGTACCAAGGGTCAAGAGAATATGTGAAAATACCAACAAAAAGGGCTATCCCCACGATGGTCGATATCCGATCTTCTTGATCCACCTCCTGATTGCATCGCTTACAAGAGAGACCACAATCATTGCACCTCGTGCGCGGAAAAATTGATCTCACCAAGAGGATTAACCAACAGATTGTGATTATCCATAATGCATGATTGAGAGTTCCTCCAAAAAAACTCGAAAGGCTTTGCAGTTCATCAAGGAAACCTTCGACTCCCCAAATGACAGAGAGATAGGCAATTAAAAATGTCAGGTAGAACAGTCCACCAAATGCATCACCCGGTGAAAAAGATATACCGCAACGTTCACAAATGGCTTTATCACGGCATATCTTGCATTTCAGATTTCCTTTTTGAGTTGTTTTTCTTAGCTTGGCGAGGATAAATTCAGCTATTGAAGTCAAAATCAGAGCGTAAATGAAAAGAATAGCCCATACGATAGCAAAACCAAGATCTAATTCGGTTTCATCAAGAATGAAGTAAACGATTCCGGCAGTCCAACCTAGCATCCAAATCAGTCCGGACCATCCGATTTCGCTCTCGGTCCGAATGCTCTTGGAGCAATCTTGACAATTAGCCATAGCGATTTTTTCCTTCTTCGTTCAATTAAATTATTTGCAGGTGGTTGGCGCTTTCTCCCATTTTGGAAGGTTGAGTGCTCGTACCGGGAAATGCTCATCAGAATGGTGTCAAAAATCAATATCCATTGTCAATGAACCATTGTTGAATTGGAATACCAATCTCCCTTTGGAGGCGAACTGCTTGTGTGTACAGCCTGTTGCGTTCATACGCATTCCCAAGATCTGCTGCAATGTTTCCAAGGTTTATGAGAGCAATTGCTTCTCCAGCCCGATCGTTAATTTCTCTGTATAAAACAAGACTTTGCTGCTGAAGACCCTTACCTCTAGTGTAATCTTTTTTATTTTTTGCAATGATTCCGAGACTGTTCAGTGCGTTTGCTTCCCCACTCCGGTCGCCAATCTCTCTCCTTATAGTGAGATTGTCTTGAATCAATCGCTCTGCATCGTGAAGGTTTCCGCGTTGGGCTGCAATGTTCCCAAGGTTCCCCAATGAATCTGCTTCACCACGTCGATCTTTCAACTCCCTCCTGATGGTCAGACTCTCTCGCTGCAACCGTTCCGCCTCTGCAAGGTCGCCTCGTGTTCCTGCGATGTTTCCGAGGTTGCCCAGTGAAGCCGCCTCGCCTTGTCGGTCGCCAATCTCTCTCATTATCGCCAGACTCTCTCGCTGCAACCGTTCCGCCTCAGCAAG
>Ga0255777_10003446_pt1 | contig 13456 bp, 10 predicted proteins | sample 101ome_15_FD_179975 | JGI IMG/M metagenome (GOLD analysis project Ga0255777, IMG submission 179975) | Coastal salt marsh microbial communities from the Groves Creek Marsh, Skidaway Island, Georgia - 101402AT metaG (version 2) | ecosystem: Environmental > Aquatic > Marine > Intertidal zone >...
CCGGAAAACGGAATAAAGAAACGCAAATGGGTCAAGCGCACGGGTGGGAAACACGCGGGTGCCGGGAAACGGCCGAGCGTGAAGAACCAAATTCGCAGCGTTGAACGCATGCTCAAGAGAGAGGGCCTTCCCGCGAAACTGAGAGAGGAAAAAGAGCGAGAGCTGGAGCGACTTCGGGATCAGGGAAAAGAAAACAAGAGGGTGGAGAGAGAGAAGAAGCTGTCGACGCGGTATCACAAGGTTAAGTTTTTTGAGAGGGTAAAAATCACGCGAAGGATGGAACAACTGGAGAAGAAGGCGGACAAGACGCGAGCGGACGAGGACGAGCTGGCGGGATTGAAGGAGGACTTGGAGTACGTGATGAACTTTCCGAGGGGAGAAAAATATGTCAGTGTGTTGGTCAAGGAGGGTGATACGGAACACGCGACGAAGGAGCGGGCGAGGTTGAGAAAACTCGTAAAGGCAAACTTGGCGGCGGCGGCTGCGTTGGGAGACGAAAACGAAGGGGGCGCCGAGATGGCTGCGCACGGCGAGCGAGACGATGAGGAAGAAGAAAAGGACGACTTCTTCTTGGACGATTCCGATGAGGATGACGACGGCGACGACGGAAGCGACAGCGAGTCTTCGTCTTCGTCTTCGTCCTCGTCCTCGTCCTCGTCCTCGTCATCTTCGTCCTCTGAAAAGAAGCCGGTGCACATTCCTAAGGAGATGAAGGTGGCTACGGACCCGATTTATATTAAGAATCCGACACAAAAACTGGTCGAACGTCAAGCAAAGAAGGTGGATAAGGATGGAAACAAGTTGCCTCAACGCGCTCGTTCGGAGGGCGGTCGCAAGCGACGAAAAAAAGTGAAGTAAAGTAGCCCCATTCCGGTTCTTTCCCAAACATTCGCACCGTAGCTAGAAACACAGACTATTGCAATACTAGTACAAACAAACAAACTATAGACTACTTTCAAGTCGCGTCCGCGTCCGCGTCCCAGACGGCGACGCAGCAAATCTTTGCGTCTGGTTCATCCCACTGAGTGGCGGCAATGTCAAATTTAACACCCAAATGGTCGTAGGACAAGAAGATCATCCGCCCCGCCCCGCCTTTACCGGTGGGTTCACCCAGAGCGCGCACCACATCCACGGCGACGCTATCCATGGTCAAGCCCAGTGGTAAACCGCCGTGGTAACCTTCGTATCCGTCGACGCCTGCTCGGTACAAGTGTACCGTATCGCAGCGACCCTTGTCAAAACACAGCGACACGCCTCGCGACTTGTAGTTGACGTACTCGCAATCTCCCGGGAAAGACTTCCGATCCGTGGACGGTATCGCGTCCGCGCCCACGCCGATGGTGCGCAAAAACTCCTTCACCTCGACCGAGTCTTCCGAGCAACCGAATGCACTTCTCAGCGCTCTCACTGTCGGCTCTTCCTCTGTCCCACTGTCCACGGTCTCCAATGACGTCGACGGTTCGTCGCTCATGTTACTTTCGTCTCCCGTCTCCCGTCGGGCGACGTCTCCCGACGCGATAGAAGCCAGGCGTCGATGTGTCGCGTTTTGTGTCAGACTCTTTAACTGGTTGAAAGACGTAACAATACAAATTGAGAGCGCGGTGCGGAAATTTGACGGATGCTAATGCAAAGCGCCGACGAACTCGTGAAAATGCTAATTCGTCGCAGATTCCTGCGAGAGTTGGTTCCACTTTGCGCAATTGAGCAGAGTGGGAATGAAGATGATGCTAAACGCCGACGCGACGCTCGGCTCGAATGGAAAGTCCACCAAAAGAGAACCGTACTTTACCCCGGCGGAGGCGACGACGGATACTAGGGCGAGCTTGGCTAAGAGAACAGCGTCTGAATCGGATGCCCAAGCCGCCGAAAGGTCTTCCCAACCCTTGAGGGATTCGGTGCCGAGGGAGATGTCCACGACTTGCAGCGAGGCCTCTTCGGTAGACTCAGCGACAGGTTCCGAGGCGGGCAATTCATTCAGTCGCTCTCCTTCTTTTGATATCCGATAAGCGGCGATGGCGCACGTGGTGTTACCCACAACCGTGAGAAAGGCTTGCATCGCCACCACGCTGTTGAGCGCTGGAGAGTTATAAAACAAATGAAACGTACATGCTGCGATGCCAGAGGCGTGACACGGAACCATGCCCCATGTCAATCCTTTCCAAGCCGGTCTATTCGTGACTTCGGCGTATTCCCACGCCAATCCCATGGCAATGAGCCACTCCACGAGACTCGATACGTGTATCACCCACGTCGGTAGGCTCAACGCGTTCGAAGGCTCGACGTGCGGCCAGGTAGAATCCCAAGTGGCGACGACTTCGCTCGAAGCCATTGCGTCTGACGCGCCGAGCACAGCATTCGACGCCACGAGCGCGCAAAACAGCGCCGCCCCGATGTCACCCAAACTAGTCGTCTTCTTGGTTCCATTACCACCGTCGCCTTGGCTCGCTTCCCGCAAACCTTCCCGAAATCCGAGCACTATGAACACGTTTGTCATCGTCAATAGCGATTCTGCCACGCCGTGCAAAATATCCACATTCGCTAAAATCTCATCGTACTGCACCTTGGCCACGATGGCGAAGGGTATCGTCCCGAAGACGAACGCGAGCAAAAACTTAAACCCAAACAGCGTCCCGGGCGGGCACTTGGTCTCCTCCTTCGATAAAAAGTACAAAAATCCCAAATACGGCGCCAACGACGCGCCAAACAACCCACCCTCAACCTGTTCCCACTCCGCCCCGGTGATCCCGAACGCGTCCACGAACGTCGGATCGATTGCACGCGTTCGCACTGACCGCGTCGTCGTCACCCTCGTCTCCATCGACGACGCGACGAGCGGCGACGACCGATCGCTCCTTCGCTTCGGCTTTCCAACGACTCGAGTCGCTCGACTCCCACGCGCGTCTCGCGTCTCGCGTCCCACCGTCGCGGGTCCCGGCGCCGGTCCCGTGGCGAGAGAAACGTGAAACATGTCCGTCCAGTTCGTTTCGTTCCGACCGACGCGTCGTTGCCGCGACGATGCTCGAGCGTCGCGCGGCGATGGTTTATGGCGTCAGTCCGCGACGCGCACGGTCTGGTGTTATCCACTATGTCCACGACGATTCATTCGACCGCGACGCGCGCGAACGCGCGATGCGTGATGCGGGGAAGACGAAAAATGGCGAGCACGTTGCGTGCGAGACGCGCTTCTACCGCCTCCGCCGTCGTCGTCGTGCGCGCGTCGTCGTCGAGCGGTGGTGAAGGCGAGAGCACCGAAGAACCGACCGGCGAGGACGTGACTCGGCGTATGGACTTTGATGTCAGCGCGGATCTCGAGGCGGACATCGCGCGGTTCGCGGCGGCCAAAGAACGCGAAGTGTCGTCTTCGATGGCGGCGTCCACGGGTGCGGGCGCGGAGGAGGGAGCGAGCGCGATGGATGGGATCAAAGAGGCGATCGATACCTTTCTCTTGTATGACTTTTTCGTCATCTTGTTCATCCTGGCGTGGTTGATTCTCGGCGTCGGTGTGCGGTTGAGTAAGGGTAATGGTTTGTCGTATGATGAACCGTTCTTGGGGACGTGGCTATTCTTGTGGCCGTGGTTGTTTCAACCGCTGTTGGGGGTGCACATGCTCGCGACGCTTGTGTCGCCAGCGATCGGTTGGGCAAAGAAGAAACAGTTGCTCGGCGACGACGTGTGGCAATGATTAGAATGGAGGTTTGAGAAATAATACACATCCGAATATTATTAAAATTTACATGCGATGAGAACGGTGACCGTCGTGAGGGCGTTCTTTTGGCCCGTAGAGTTCCTTGCGACCCGCGAGCTTCATGAAGTGTCGAGCGCTCTCGATCAGGTTTTCCGAGTGCGCGTAGAGAGACCCGCCGATGAGGAGCAAGAGATCCGGACCGTATACCTCGCGCATTTGCGCGATGCGTTCGAGGGTCATGCCTCCACCGGGCGACGGTAGAATGGACGGCATGTTGCCCATCGGTCTGGTGCAGCCGGCGTTGATGGCTTGGCATTCCTCCACACTAAAGCCAAATCTGCCGCCGAAAGACGGGAACACAGTGGCGTCCGCGCCCGCGAGTCTCGGTAAAACACCAAGTAAGACCTCGTGACTGAATCCAGCGACTCTGTTCGTGCTACCACCGCCGAGCATGCACCCGAGAAGCGCTGGATGCGCGATGATGGGCAAGTTGAAGCTAGAATCCGACGCGAGTTCGCGCATGACGTCGAGACCGGTAATACCCGGAATCATCAACACGGCGCCAGCTCCGGCTTGTCTCGCAGCGTGCGCGCGCGAAATGATCAAGTGTGCCGGAGCGTTGATGCACGGCGCGTACAGACAGTTGCGTCCAGTTTCCATGTTTGCCTGAGCCACTGCCTCGGAGCACATTCGGATGCGTTCGTCGTACGGCGAGTAAGGTTGATCGGCGAGTCCATGATCATCCTTGATAATATCCACACCACCTTTGGCGAACCCATACGCAATCTCTGCGAGCTCCTGACTCGATAGACCCATCGGCTTGAGCGCAGTCATCACGAGAGGGCCCTCCGGGACACCCAAAAGTCTTCTAAGCCCATCCACGCCAAATCTTGGACCCGGGTAATCCTTCAGCACGCACGACGGGAGATGCACGTCCATCACCATGACGTTTTCCTTCATGCTCGTGTTACCGAAGATGACGTTGACGAGCTGCGTCAATTCGCCGCCCGTCGTGTCGGCGTGATAGCTCACAACGGCAAGCCAGGCGTCACGGCGATGCGCGTGCGGTCCAGTCGTCGGCTTGCTCAAAGTTTCCAATCGACCGACGACGTGCTCTCGAATCCAAGTCCCTTCTGGGACGAGCGACGAAGGAAGCTCGACCGTCTGCTCCAAACAAATCTCGAGTACGCGCTCCTTCGCTTCCACTTCGGTGCCCGCGATGAGAAGATACGTAACCTCAAATCTGTCGCTCTCAACCCCGAGCATCTTCTTGGATGTTGAAGCGCTGCGAAGCTTCTTCAAATCGCTCGGAGAGCTCGCGAACATGGCTTGAAAGTCAGGCGCGACGACTTGAAACCGCGAGTCCCCACCATGACGACCGCTCGCGTACGAAACGTTTGAAGAAGGCTTACCGCGCATCTTTGCCAAATCCGCAGGAGAGCTTGCAAACATTCCCGCGAAAGCCCCAGCGCGCGCCGCCGCGTCCGCCGAAAACTTTGGTACGGACACTGACATCCCACGTCCCGCCCCACCGACGTTTGCTCTTCGCATTTTAGCCAAATCTGCGGGAGAACTGGAGAACATGTCCGCAAAATGTACCGGTTCCTTGACCCCAACGCTCGCGTGCTCCTCCCGTTCCCTCGCCCCTAACGCCACCGGCGATCCGAACGCCGCCCTTGTCGTCGTCGTCGTCGTCGTCATGGATCGCATCTTTTTCAACGACGCCGGCGACGCCAAAAACATATCCCCGAACGTCTCCGCGACATCCTCTCTCCGTCCGACCACCGCTCTCGGTTCCTCAGCTCGGCTCGTCGTCCTTTCAGCCGTCGCGCGCATCTTGCTCAACGACGCCGGCGACGCCGCAAACATACCCGCGAAAGCGTCGTACACGTCATCATATTGTTCCACCGCACCGCTTCCGTACTTCCCGGGCGTCTTCGTTCCGTCGTGCGTCGCGACGTCGGCGATCGAAAACGCAACCGGGGAGTACGAGTAGTCGTCTCGTCCATTTGTCGTCGTCGTCGTCGTCGTCGACGAGTTGTGCGTGCGCATTTTCCTCAAAGACGCCGGCGACGCCGCGAACATATCTGCAAACGTCGGCGGCGGTACCATCGCGTCTCGTCGTCGTCGTCGCTCGCGCGTCTCGTCGTTCGTTCGTTCGTTCGCGAGGTAGACTGTGTCGATCTTGACTCGTGGGTCTAGTTTGAAAGTCTCATCCGTTCTCTGGACCGAAGGGGCTTTATTGAACACCGTAAAACAACGAAAGTAAGTAGCGCGCGTTGGATCCAGCGTTTTGTACACGTAGCTTTTGTATCATCATCATTTACAAGAATTTTCACAGAATGCTCTAGTGGAATGCGCTCGAACGCAGCCAGAGCTGTGTTCGCATGTGTGCGTTTCGGCGTAGTATACACGAGCGCGCCGCCGCCCGTCCGTCAAGTCGGTCGATCGAGTAACGACAACGGTGACGGTGACGAATGCGTCTTTTACTCCTCTGGCTCGTAGCTGTCGAGATAGACGTCGAGGAGCTTTTTGAATTGGGCGTCGAAGCGCTTTTCGGCGATCGGGTCGTCCGCTAGGTCGTTCCAGAACGAGCCATTCTCGGGAGACTTGTGCACCAAGAGACCGCGCTCCGAGCGACCCTCGGCGACGGCGGTGGACGCCGCTTGGGCGGCAATCTTTTCAATGTCCGACTTTCTGTTGGGCATTTTCCTGCTGAGCATGGACGCAATGTTTGCAGCGGTGAAGTTGCGCTTTACGGCCTCCTTCAGTAACACAGTGCACACGCGCAGCACGCGCTCAGAGGATGACTTGAGCTCAATGTCATTCTCGCGCAGGTATTCAATGTCCTCGTCTGCATCGAGCATGGAGATGTACTCTTTGATTTCGTCGCTGTAAGGAATGCTAGCTTGCGGCCAGAATTCCCATTCAAAGCAAACATCCTCGAGAGTGTGCGGAAGCGCGTATCCGTGGTCGATCGGGATCAGCGCCACAATCTTCCCTTCCTCGTCGCTTCGACACAAGATGTTCCCGGCGTTGCGATCAGTGTTCGCGAGACGAATATCCAACACGGTAATCTTGTGGACCTCTTCCGTAGGGAACATACTCGGTCCGTACTCTTCAGCTTCAGCCGTGTTTTCGACGTACTCTTGCAGCGAACCAAGCTTACCATCGTCTTCCTCCGCACCATCAGTCAAATTGACTAGAGACGTCGCAGGAACGCCGGCGAAACCACCGTGATCGAGCAAATAGGCAGCAACTTCACGAGTGGCACCTTCGCCCGCTCGAGTTCCCTTACGCATGCCCTCGCCATTTTGGCTGCTTCGGTGTCCTCTCGGGTTATTCGGAGCAAAAGGTTCCTCGTCTGCCGGCTTGAAGACGGCAGCCGTTTTGCCGTCTACGCCCTTCAAAAAGTAGGCGCCGCCGTTACCCCCGGAGGAGAGCTGCGGTGCCTTACCGGAGAGTAAGCCCTCGCGCGCGAGATCGAACGACGTCGAAAGCATGCCTGGACTGCCGTACGGCGTATGAGGCGCGCTCGGTGGCGAAATCGAATCCTCGCCGCTCGCATTGCTTCTGAGTGACATGTGCGAGTTGACGGAAGCCCGCGCGTTCCATGAAGAGTGAATCAAGCTACGACCTCCGAAAGATCCCGTGCCGAAAGAGGTAGACCTTGGCGAAGGGATCGGCACTGAATTTGTGCCCACACTTCTCGGTGACGTTCTGGGAATGTGTGGACGCAGTTCGAGCGACCCAGCTCCGTAAAGACTGAGAGGACCGCTGCGAAGACTGCCACCTGGGTAAATGTTTACGCTTCCCGTCCGTCTATGGGTGTACCTGGCGCTGTCCACCGAGCTCGGTCTCATCACGCTCAACTGGTCGCGGAAATTTTCTGTAGTTTTGTTCACGCTCAAACGGATTTCCAACTCGTTGTTCGATCTCAGAGCCACATTGACGTTGGCGTCTCGCTTGACATACAAGTGAACGAGTGCGTTGTGTTCCAAGCCTTCGCTCTCAATCGTCGATTCGTTATCGAGCTCCTTACCGCGAACAACCATGCTCATTCCAGTCGACGAATCGACATCGCTCAGAAGTCTCTCTCTAGACGCTTCTAAATCGTCGGCGTTGGAAACCAAGCGCTTAATCTCGCCAATCGTTTGCGTCTTGTTCAACGGCAACCAGTACTCGCGCTCGTCAATGTCACCCGCCTCGTTTACGTTGACAACCGCCTTGACTCGAATGTACTGCAAATCCGCGAGCTTCATGACAACCTCTCGGTACTCATCCGGATCGTCCAATTTCGAGCACAAATCATCTCTATTGAGCTGCTCTGGAAGTGATGCATCACCCAAAAGCAAGCGCGACGATCGAGAAAACACGTGTCTGTGCTTTGTAAACCACTCAGGCTTCATGCTCAACGTCAAAGACGTTACGACTTGAGAACGCAACACCTCCATCGGCTTCGACGATCCATTCTTAAGCATGATTCGAATATCATTCTTCGGCACAGTAAGTTCCTCCGCCTTGAGCAAACTTGTCTCCCCTTCATCTGTTCCGTCCGACCCACGCGGAGAAGCCACTGTCGTCGGCGAAGGCGGAAATCCACCCTCGTCGCCGGTATCTGTCGTCGTTTTCACGTTGAAACCGAGCGCGACGCGCGCCGGCGTATTCTTCGCCTCTCTTTTCGGCGTCGTCAACACCAGATCATCCTCCAACGTCGTCATTTTCTCAATCAACTAACCACACCCACCCTCTTCTCTCTCTCTCTCTCTCTCTCTCTCTCTCTCTCTCTCTCTCTCCCTCTCTCTCTCTCTCTCTCCCTCTCTCTCTCTCTCTCTCCCTCTCTCTCTAGGTGGGCACCGTGAGTGAGCGCAACCGCCAACCTCACCTCGCGCGCGCCAGCCGCTCTCGACGAGAATACTCCGACCCGCGACGTCGACGTTGTCGACCACGCCGTCGATTCCGATCGAAAAATTTATCTCCCCTCTGATTCCGTCACGCCGTCGACGTCGCCGTCGCGTCGCGCGCACCCGCGTCGAATCCTCCACCGAAAAACCGGAACCGAATCCCGTCTCGCGTTCCACGACACGAGTCAGCGGCGGTGGGGGACGAAACGGACGTCCCGTTTTCGACGACGTCCGCGACTATGTATCGACGCGACGAACCGAAACTCTATTCGATTCAATTCAATTCAACGCGACGCGACGCGATCCGTCCCCGCCCCGACGCCCGTCGGTGCGTTTCCTCGACGAAGAGCCCCCGTCGCGCCCGCGCGTCCGTCGGGCGCGTCCGTCTCGCTCTGACGTGTCGCGAGCGCGCGGTCGGTGCCTTCTTTTTTTTTTCTTGGTGTCCCCGAGAGGGTGGGGGGAGTCCCTCCTGGTTTTATTGATTCGTGAACCGTTGATGGACATAATGTTGGAACGTGATATATGTGTAAACAGTGAGATGATAATTAAAAATGGTGCCCAGAGTCGTTCCGTGGACGCGCGTGGACGCGCGCCAGTCGCACGCGGCGACTGGACTCGAGTGGACTGGACTCGGACTCGGACGGATGGCGACGCGATGTGCGCCGACGACGTCGACGACGACGACGACGGTGTCGCGCGTCGGATGCGGTCGTCGTCTCGATGGTGGTGGCGAGGCGCGACGCGTCGCGCGCAGAGCTGGAAGAGTGATGAGTGCGAAAAGCGCAACGAGGCTGCGCGTGGTGGCGGCGGTGAGAAGGGACGATGACGCGGACGGCGACGCGGATGGCGACGCGGGTGAGGACGATGAGACGATCACGCGGGTGAACGCGGCGTCGGAGGTGTTGGATAAGATTATCCGGGAGACGGTCGAGGCGATATTCGTCGAGGAAGCGGCGACGGAGGTGTTCAACGAGGTGAGCGAGACGGGCGAACGCGTGACGCCGGCTGAATCAGTGGATAAACGGGCGATTTTGAGAGGGGTGGTGCGGTCGCATTTTGAAGAGTTGGATGGGTCGTTTTTAGCCGCGCTCGGGGCGTACGTGCAGGCGAGCGAGGCGAGCGGGGACTTGCAGTTGGTGTCGCTGCTCAACGCAATTAAGGAGGAGACGTTGGCGACGGTGACGGATTCCTGGACAGATGAGATGCAGGTTGTGCAGCTCGTGGCGAGGTTGAAGACGGCAGAAGATAGGTTTGAAGTGATGAAGACGGCGCACTCGGGCGGTGGGGTGGCACTGGGAGACGTCAAGGTGCCGGGAGTGACGGTGGAAAAGGTTGAGCGAGCGGCGGCGCAGCTCGTCGACGAAATGGAGCTCCAGGAGCAGGTTCCCAACTGGGAACTGCTCTATCAGGTGATCGTCGTGCGGGAGACGGCGAGACAGCTCTCAAAAGCGGTAGACGAGAACGGGATATACAGCGAAACGGTGGTTTCTGGGTCGTTTGCGCCCTCTGAACTTCCAAAGGCTGAGGCGGCGCTCATCAAGGAGCTCGTCGTCATCGGAGCCATGGAAGAACGACGCGCGAAACTCGCCTCGCTGTTTGACAAAGTGAAGGAATCTATCGATAAAAGCGCGCAAACAGCGGGACCGTCGGGTAAAATCAAACTTAAAGCGACCACCAGGGGATTTCAGCCCCGGTCTGACAAGTCGAGTTCTGGCGGTTTGGACGTTAAAGATGTTCGGCCCGGTCGACTCATCGATAGTATCATCAATCTCAGAGTTTCGCTCATGGCGGAAGGCGAAAGTTCTCGAGCGGTTGTTCATCGGCTGGGACAGCTGTACTTTGAGGCGTGCGATGTCATGATGGAGAATGCAAATGTTGGATGATTTGCTTGTAATACAAATTTTTAATACCAGCCGCTTTTAATCTTCCTCCTCCTCCTCGAGCGTGTCGAGTTCGCTACAAGTCGACTGATCTAACTGAGAACTGTGTTGACGTTCAAGGCCAAGCGCGCCAGTTTGCACTTTGTTTTGCACGTTGAGAGCAGCGATGCTTTCTAGCACTTGAGAAACTTGAGACGCCGACGGTTGAGAAATTGGTGCGTCTGGAACGTGCAAATCCAGAGAGCCGCTACTACTCGACGTGGCACCGAGATCTCTGATACTTTGCACTCGTTTCGGCGCGAAACTACTCGGTATTTCAGCGGTCGCGTCATCCGAAATAGCTTTTGAAACCATGGACATTGCTTCGACTGAGAGCGAACGCAACAGGCTTGGCGCTGTGCGGATGAATGTCTCCTTCTTCGGCGCTTCTGGAGTCAGACACACGCACACAACCGAAACGTTGTCTGAACTATCCCTTCGAAGCGCCTCGGATGCTAGTTCCTTCGCAGCTTTGGCCGGATCATTGTGCTGCCGAAGACTTGCCCTGGCCATGTCTATGGCGTTTTGCGAGCTGAAGACATCCCACAGTCCGTCGCACGCGAGAATTAAAAACTCATCATCCTCCGTCAGACGCGTCTTTTCAATCTCGGGATCGACAGTCAACGGTCCTGTTTTACCTCCTCGACCTTTGAGGCCTTCTAGATGCCAGTCACCGAACGCTCTGGATACGCCCAGCAAGCCATTGACATATCCATCCTCGACGAAACCGCCCGCGTTTTTAATACGCTCCATTTCCCCTTCTGAACTCGGCTTTTGATCAATCGACAGGTCGATCGCTTTACCTTTACGACTCAATACTGCCCTACAATCGCCCGCATTCGCAATATACAGCTTACCGCCGATCACGCAAGCGGCCAAGCCCGTGCTCCCGCTCGTTTCGCCCGGTCCGCAAGAGTCATAAAAATCCTGGTCAGTCCTGTAAAAAGCCTCCTTCAGCGCGAGTTCAGGATCTATGATGAAGTTTGCATTCTGAACGACGTTTCGCATCAGATTGTTTCGTAAAAACTCCGCCGCCCCTCGACCACCGTGACCATCAAAGACGCCGTAAAAAGCCACGATTTCCTCTGCGCCCTCAACCGCGACGTTATCGTCGAGCACAGTCGTGTCCTCCATATTCTGTCTGCATCCCACTTCACCGTGTTCACCGCTCCTCAGACTAGGCGAGTACGATCTCTCAGTGCCAACCTCTCCGGTTTCCTACAAAGCAAAGCGATATCTCGTCGTCAGTTTCGTTTCGTCGCATCAATTTTGTCTTTGTCTGCGTCTTTGTCTTCGAGCAGAGGTTGGGTTGAAAGCGTCTCCTGAATGAATTTCCATCTCTCGCGTCGCGCGTTCGCATCGTCCGATTCGACGCACCTTTCCAGACTCGGCGCTCAACGCGGAGGACGACATTTTAACCCCTCCGACGGCGTTCTCGACGCGTCCAACGCCCGCGTTCCGCGAGAATAGTCAAACGACTCGTTCGTGAGTCAGCTCAAGTTCAAAACGATAGCGCGTCCGCGGTCACTCGCGGACGTCCTTCGCCTCGTACACCGCTTCGCTGGGTCGGTTCTTCCTCTCGGGCGACGCGATGTCCACCCTCGCGCGTTCGTGCGCGACGCGATGTCCGCCCTCGCGCGGCGGACGCGACGCGTTGTGTCGAGAAGGTTTGAACAGACTTCTTAATCAGACTGCGTTTCCAGTTGAGGTATTCCAGTTGTACGAACTCGTCTCGTCTCGTCTCGTCTCGCGTCGACCGTGAACACGATGGCGAATACGACTATGATTGTGTTGAATGTGTGTCATTTAAAAATCAATAGATTGGACGTCCGTAGGTCGTCGTCTACTTGCCGTACTTTTCCTTGAGTGAAGCCACGAGCGCCACGTACGCCGTCATGGCGTCCTCCTTGGACATGCCTTCTCTCGACTTCCACGCGTCCCACTTCGCCTTGCCCTTAAAATCGAGCATACCCGGTCGTGCCGTGTTCACATCACCGACATTGGCTTGTTTATACAACCCGTAGAGGTCGAGCATCTCTTCTTGCGTCGTCTAGATCGTCGGAAGATACAAAAGGTGTCAGCGTTCCGTCAGTCAGTCAGCACATCACTCCCCCCTTTGTCGTCGCGCGCGTCGTCGCACGCATCGTTGCGAGCGTTGCCGTAATCATCATCATCATCGCCGTCGTCCTACCTCGCTGACAGCCTTGATCGCCTCCGCGGCGGCATCGAACTCTTCCTTGGAAACCATCGTCGCTCTCGTGTGTTGCGTCAGTGTGTGGAGCGTCCAAAACTCCAAATGCATCGCACTCCACGCGTCGTCGTCGTCGTCGTCGTCGTCATGATGATGATAACATCGACCGGTGCGCACGCGTTGTCATCGATGGATTCAGATGACCCGCGCGCGCGCGTCGCGACGACGACGACGACGACGACAACGCACGAAAACTGGTTGGACTCTGATGCCGATGTTGACGCGTCCACTCGTTGGATTACCAATGAACAGACCACGGATGACGCACGAAGGACGTACCTGTCGTACCCGAGCTACCCGCCGTACCCGAACTACTCGCGTGCGCCGGCTCCGCGGACGCAGCCGCGACCGCCGCGACCGCCGCCGGTGCCGCACCCGCCGCACGCGCCGAGACCGAGTCCGGAGAGCCCGCCGAGTCCAGAGAGCCCGCCGATGCCTCCGCCGCCAATGGGGACGGAATCGGGCGTGGACGCGACGGCGTTGATGATTTTTAGTGCGCTAAGTGTTGCGTTCGCCGTCGGAGCGTGTTACGTGGTGATGTGGTACGGTGGCGAGGAGGAACATAACGGCGGTGGCGGAGGAAGGCGATGCGAAGGAGTGGGCGGCGCGCGACGGCCGCGAGTGAGTCGGGAGATGAGTTTAAAAGAAGAGTTGGTGGATTTTGCGGATTACGCGCGGAAAGAGATTGCGAGCGGGG
>Ga0255777_10003450_pt1 | contig 13450 bp, 9 predicted proteins | sample 101ome_15_FD_179975 | JGI IMG/M metagenome (GOLD analysis project Ga0255777, IMG submission 179975) | Coastal salt marsh microbial communities from the Groves Creek Marsh, Skidaway Island, Georgia - 101402AT metaG (version 2) | ecosystem: Environmental > Aquatic > Marine > Intertidal zone > Salt...
ACGAAAAAACACTTTTATCATGTATAAATGAACGACTACTAAATCATTTTTATTTACCTTCGAAACTACATTCTCGGGATAGACTTATTTTAAGCCAAACTTTAGGATCGTCCGATGGTGAAAGAAAGTGTACACTATAAATAGTATATCACAAACGACAAGCACCAAACCTCTTCATTTTTTTGCTTATCGTTCAAAAATAGGGTACCGAGAACGAGTCAACTATGGCGTCGTTGATACTTTTTGAAGCCTACGTAGCATTTCCAACTCACCACGCATGATTTTCATGTCACACTCCATACTTCGTATCGTTGACTGAGCTTCTTCTAATTGCGATTTGTACGTAGCACAATTATGTTGCATCTTCTCGAACAGCTCTTGTATTTTCTTGTTCGTGGTGTCGTAGGTGTCTTTTTCGTTGAAAAGTGCAATGATATCGTGCGTTATTCCCATGAGCTCTTGGTACGTATCAGGTTTGAGATACGGGAGCATTAAACAGTTCAAATTCTTGATCTTATCCAATAGTGCCTGCATTGTAAACGAGTGACTTGCTTTCACTGTCTCTTTTTCTAAAATCAAATTTTTACTACTTAGAATATCTGTTTTGCATGCGTGTTCGGTATCGTCTTTTTTCGTTCGATCGTGAATGTCATAAACTTTTTAAACACGATCATTAACAAACAATGATAGAATTATAAATGAGTAAAAATGAGACTTGTTCTCGTATATATAATACACATGAAAGTGGCATTCATCATTACGGGTGATGTACGTAATTGTAAAACGCGCAACACTCTTCCGACCAAATTAACGAGAAGTGATGTATTTTGCGGAAGTTACCAAGAACATGTAAATTATCTGAGCAAATTCGGAAACAACAACGCAATCATTCGCAAGTCCGATATTCGACCACCATATGGCTTACACCGCGATGATATGCAACAAAATATGCTACAATGGTTATGTTTGGATGAAGTTATCAAAAGGTATAAAAATCAATTATTAACCTACGATGTTATTTGTAAAATAAGATTTGATACCATCATTCATGGATGGGATGATTACCACAAATTCGTATCATCGAAAGATATACGAGATGGTGTGTTATACAACGATTCCGATCGGGTGTTTTACGGCCGTAGTGGTGTTTTCATAAATGCGTTTGAGGATTTCTATGATCATACTATTAGAACCACATTTATTCCTCATAAACACCACAATTTTAGGAATAGTTGGAAGTCGGAACCTGAATTTAGAAATATGCTTTCAAAAAAGAAAATCCACAATAAACGGATTACGCAAAAAATAAGCATCGATAGAGGCTCTTACAGAAAACGAACAGCCGACGGTAATGAAAAGTTGTATACCAAGTCTGGAATGTTGTTGGGCAAATTCACATTGTAAAATTTGACAAAGTAGTTTGAAACTCTTAGGGCATTTGTTGTACACGATGTGTTTGCCGGATCTTTTGTGTGGATTAGGGTTTGGCGCACTGACGGTGTGTTGTTTCAAACTCCACCGCAGTGATTTCAAAAAAACCAAAAATCGTGTATCGCCCGGCGACATGACACCATACGAGATGCAGATACACTCTGCGCATATGCGATTGTATCAGCCAAAGTCATGAGCTTACAGATCTTCGAAGTCGACATCTTCTTTTTCATCTTCGTACGCCGCGTCTACGATCTCGTGGATACGATCGCACAGAGTCGGGAGTAACAACGCGGCGCTGAACGAGAACCACATCGCAGGCTCGTTGCGAAGGATAAATACTCCGCCGAGACCCATGCCGTACATGATTGCGGTACAAATGTCCAAAGCCCAATGGATCGGTTTCATGGTTATTCATACACGTAATTCATAATTTCTTTAATCCAATTATTTACAGTTCTTCCTGTTCTGAGCATGACTCCTCCGCCGCTTTCTCGGAAGACGACTCGTCATCCTGCTTTTGGTGTGACTCCTCCTCCGCCACTTCCTCCTCGGGAGGCGGCGACTCGTCGTCCTCCTGCGCTTGAGGTGACTCCTCCTCCTCCTCTTCCTCCTCCTCCGCCACTTCCTCCTCGGGAGGCGGCGACTCGTCGTCCTCCTGCGCTTGAGGTGACTCCTCCTCCGCCACTTCCTCCTCGGGAGGCGGCGACTCGTCGTCCTCCTGCTCTTGAGGTGACTCCTCCTCCACCGCTTCCTCTGGAGGCGACTCGTCCTGCTTCTCCGTGACCACGCTTTTGATCAGATTGGGGTTTAGGATCACCACCGGATTCATGTCCGCCCTGTGTACCATAGACTGTACATCGGCACCGTACACCGTGTAACGTAGCTTTTCGATCTCGGCACGCAACGCAGGGAAATGTTTGGACGGAGAAATGATGGGAATGTCGTTGGATTTTAGGAACTGTTTCACCACATCTTGCTTTCCACATTTCCAATCGTGGAATATGTCGTGTATGAACACGGTTTTAGACTTTCCCATCATACGAGGGAGCACTTTGTTGCAATACTTCGTAGCGAACGAAGCGGAATGATCGCAATCGATCAACATGAAATCGATTTCGTCATAGTTCCATCTGTCGAACTGCTCAGTCACATCCCCGAGGACGAACTCGAATCGCGACACATCTATCTTGCTGTTTTTCAACGAGTAAGCGGTGTGGTTCACAATGTCATAGGATGTACATGTTCCGTGTTGATTTTTGTTCAGCGCCGCGAGGATATGAAATGTAGACCATCCGTAATCCGGTGAGAATTCCACCATCTTGGTCGGTTTCAGCTCTCGAATGTACATGTAGAGCAACTCCGACTCAATATCGTCGAAAGCGACCTTTTTGAAATACTTTTTCTTCGCTTTCTTCTCCGCTTTCAATTGGATCAACTCGTGCGAGTATTTTTCGTACAGATAGCGTATCGTTTCCATAATGTTTATGTGATTTGATATTTTAAAATTTACTTTTTGATCGAATGTGTTGTGCGTGTCCATCTAGTACACATTAATGTGTTTATAATTAGCTATGCATTCGTACGAATGCGATAAGTGCAACAAAGTGTTTAAATCGGCTCGATATCTTAATGCGCACGATCGAGTGTGTCGTGGGGTGCATACACTCGCGTGTTCCACGTGTTTCAAAACGTTCGCGAGCGTACAATCGAGGTGTAATCACGAGAAGAGAGCCCGGTGCGGTTTGTCGAAAGAACCTATCAAAGAAAACTTAGCGTGCGCTATTTGTCGCAAAGAGTTCACGTCTAAGGCGGGATTGCGGTATCATCAAACGCATGTCGATTGTCGAGACACGCGATCGTACACATGCGAGTTGTGTAACAAAACGTTTCGAAGTCGGCAGGCATTGTGGAATCATCGACATCGGAAGGCGTGTGCCGCAAAATCCGTCACCGAGCGAAAACAACCCACGTGTGACAGATGCTCCAAGGTGTTCGCTTCTCGACAGTCGTTGTGCAACCATCGAAAACGAGGATGTTCGTCGACACTCGTGACAAGCAACGAGTTCGACAAGGTATTGGACGATGTGGTGTACGACGACGAGTACGTCGACCGCATGGACCGTATCGTGAACACGGGGAAGTACGGGGTGGTGGAGTGCATCGAAAGGGTGTGGTTTATGAAAGGGATGTCGATACGCAAACGTCGAAAGAACGACGAGTTCGTGGAGATATACGAAGCCGGCAAGTGGGAGACTCGTGTATTCGCGGACGTGTTTCCGAACATGATGAAAAAAATTGAACGATATCACGATCCTTATTTCGATCGGATACGTGCGAATTGGAGCGGGTTGACTCCGCGTGCGAAACAAAAACGATTGTACGTGTTGCGGTGTTACGGTCACGCGATGCTTTGGTACGGTTGGACCGGCCAGAGTATTGAAAAAATAGGCACTTATCTAAACGAACCCGACGATGAGCCTGAACGTAAGAGACGAGTGCGTGTCATGTCTAAGTTGTTTATGGAGAAAATCTACCAGCTTTCTCGGTCGATGCGCGCGTTGTAGCCGCGCGTTGCGCGAGCGAGACGATTTGTACATGGCGAACAATCGTCGTTTCTGCTCCTCGAAATGTAGAGAGGTGCATCTTCATGCGAGGAACGAGAACGTGTAATGCGACTCGTCCAACTTGTTGGCGGTGCCGCGCAGCTGCAACACCCCGGTGCTTTCGTACATGGCCGCGTCGAACAGTTCTCCGGTGTTGGACACGTACAGGAAGCGTCGAATCGGCATCGGGCGTTTGATGGTAAGCACGTACACCGTTTTTCCTTGTACGATCTGCGTTTTGCGGGATCGGGAGAAGTCCTTCTCGATCTGTAGGGTGTATGCTCGGGCCACCGTACCGCTGTGTGCCGGGATCGGGAAGGTGTAGCATCCCACTTTCGGATTGTGCAGCGCGCAATCCACCGCCGCCTGCTGCAGACTGCGGAGGAACTGAGATACGATGCGGTGCTTTCGTGCCGCGATGTCCGCGATTTGTTCGTCGGTCGTTAGGTTGTTATCGTACATGAACGTGACTTGCGTGGTGCGCTTGCGCTGCACGTCCGAAAAGCGCATCTTGTAGATGAATACGGTGAAGTTGCGATCCTCGGCGGGTAGCGCAACGTGACTGTTCATGCGACGCGCGCGCCCGATGACCTGATCCACACGATTGTGGTTCCAAAAAGGTTCCACCACGTGAACCTGACGTACGTTCTTCAAGGAGATGCCCTCCGCGCCGGATTGGGTGATGAACATCACCTTCACCGTTTCACCGCGAAGGTTCGTGCGCATCCTCAGAGACTTCGCGATGTTTTTAGGAAGTTTGTCGAAGTCGTTGTTGAAAATGTTCAAAATGATGGTGTTGTACTCCACACGCTGTTCACTCGTCAAGTTATCGTCCGACTTGAAACGAACGTAGCACGGCTTGTCGGGGTCGTAATGGAGGGTCCATCGGTCGTCGGAATCGTACGTCAGTTTGAGTTCCGTGAAGCCTCTCGCTTCCAGACATTTCGCCAGCAAGCCCACCCCTTCCACACGACGAAACTGAGAGTATATCAGACAAGGTCCGGGCGAGTCTTCCACTCGTTTCATTACGCGTTCGAACTTGGGCGAATAGGTGGACAGCTCCGTTGCCAAGGTGTCCTGCTCCGCCACCTGCGCGACCAAACGATCCAGCTTGCGAGTGTACGTGTTGTCCTCTCCGTCGTCGTTCACGTCCTCGTCGCGCGGTCGTGGACGCACCAATTCTTTCGGAAACACGAAATTGCATATCGCGCGCGTGTACGCTTTGTACACCGACGTGGGTTTTTCGAATGGGTTTTTGTTACTGACCTTTTGTCTCTTGGCGTTCAGCTCCAATTTCAACTCGTCTTTTCGCGCCATCGTGTAGCGCTCGTACTGATACTCGGACATCTCTACGAACTCGTCGGAGATGTTCATCTTCGGATACAAACGAGGATCGTCGTTCACGAAATAAGACACCGCGCCCAACGCGCGTCGGGTGAACATGTCCGCGTTGTTCATAGCACCTTCCTGTACGAACAGTTTCGAGAAAGCGCTCTCGTTATTCGGAAACGCTAGATGGTCCTCCACTTTTTCTTCGCTTACCTTGGGATCGATTTTACGTAACGCTTTGTGGACGTTTTCCACGATTTTTTCATCTGTAAGTGCGCGAGTCTCGCGAACAACGGCGCCTTTTCGTCGCACTCCAAATCCTTCGGGTGCGGTGGTGACGGTCGCGCGGATCTTTCGTCCGTCCGTTTCGACCGTGTACCATGTCACTCCGGCGACCCCCGCCAACGCGGTCTCCACCCGTTTGGACAACTTCACGTCGGAAGAGGTGAGCTCGAACGTATGAGATCGTTCATGTCCCTTGACCAAGTTCACCAACAGTGCGATTTCGAACGGATGGTTGATGATAGGGGTACCGGAGAGGAGCACCACACGGGCGTCTCGCGCGGTGAGGACGAGGTTGTACAGAGCGCTCTTGATGCGCGCTCGATTCGCGACGCCCGACACCAAGTTGTGCACCTCGTCCACGATGATCACTTTGCCGTCGAAGGGGTTGACTTTTCCGTTCTTGGTGAGTTCCTTGAGCTTGTTGGTGTTGACGCCGTTGTAGTGGATGAATTGATAGGTGTTCTCTATGATGTCGCCAATTTGAGCGTCGATCTGCGCCACCCGATTGGGTGGAATTTCGTGAAAATTGGAAGGGCGCCCGGACTTCGCGATCCACACCCCCTTGTGTTTCTCTCGCAGACTCGGAGAAAGATGGGGGATGGTTTTTTTGGTTGAAAAGCTCCAATACATCAGCTCCTTCACGAACTCCTCTCGGCCGCATTTTCGAATCTCGTTGATGTAGTTGGTACGCAAAGACGCCGGAAGCAACACCACCACTTCACGTTCGGACAGCAAAGCTTCCGCCACCGCGATCGAGCTGCACGTTTTCCCTACACCTAGCCCGTGGTACAACAGCAGACCTCGATACGGGCTCTCGTGCTGCAGATAGTCGCGAACGAATTCTTGGTGTGGAAAAAGAGAGAACGCGCCCGTTTCCGTATTCGTATCTCGATTCACGCTGCGATGTTTCACGAAGGTCTGCGTAATCCAACCGGGAAACTCCGTGCTTGTGGGTAACACCCAACTATCCAATTTCGACATGAGGAACTCACCTCCCGCTCTATTTATATTATGTACGTATAAATTCGTGCAACCGTTGCATCGATTCGATTTCGGGAAGCCCCAAAACCACCGACTCGCCGTCGCACAGCTTTCGCCAACCGTGGCAATGATATTGTTTCAACGCGTCGTCGCCGATGCACAATTTCAAGGTTTCGCCCCAAAAGCAAGCCTCGTCCGAAAAACTCGACATCGACGTGCCCAAAATAAGATCGCATCGGCTCATCGCGATGATATCCGTCAGTGCGTCCGCGATACCCTTCGCGGAGTCGCGTTGTTGTACCACGGAGTTGCGATACCATAGACGCCCAGTTGGCAATACCTCGTTCAACGCTTCGTACGCTTTGTTGGTGTTGGAACACAACAGAAAGTGCAATCGAGGATTCCGACGGCTCATCGTTCGGACTCGCTCCACGAAAAGATGCAGAGGGGAGACTTGAGAGAAGTCGCGACCGTCCGCGGCGTCGTAACGAGGTATAAAATCTCGAAAGTGAATCGCAACACACGGACCCGGAGGGGTCAGGACCTGTTGTTGGATCGAGTCTTTCGGAACGAACGTACCGTAGAACGCGCATTTGCGCGCGATGAACTCGTCTTCCGTCATATGCGGATGTCTGAACTCGTGACCTCCTCGAATAACCAAAAAATCGTACGCGTTGAGGGGAAGGTTCTCTTGAAGCAAACTGCTGGTGTGCATGTTGGGTTTGTACAGATACGTCTTGGAGGCCACGTCGGTGTCGATATTGATGGTAGGGATACGAGGCGAGTCGAACAAACTGTCGAACGTACAATTGCAAGCCGCCTCCGGGACCCACACCATATGCAAGGTGGTGTTCATGAAATCAGCGAGGACTCGCGCAGATGCGATGGCTCGCAATCGATTCGCGAGTCCTTGTGTAGGTATCACCACTATTCGCATCGAGCAAATCTATTGACTTTTGTGTGAAAAAAAGTGCTTCCACGGATCCGCGCGAGTTCAGCAGATTCGCAGTAAGGTGTGGTTCTTTTCAATTTCAAACGAACTGGTTAAAATGGGATACTGATCCGGATTATGCATTCGAACGCTTGCTCGCGCTTTGTCCAACAGATCGAAGATCTTGACGAAGGGCCCCTCCTGTTTCAAAATGTCTAACAAAGAGGTGGTGAGGATCCCGGTGACATTGTTGCCGGACAGCTCTCGCTCTTGCGACTTCTCCGTGTCTCTGCATCCGGAGAACGTGATCACTTTCGCGGAAATGGGCTCGGTGCGGGACACTGTTCGCGGCGCTTCTCGTCGTTCGTACATGAAAGTCAGGTCGGTGATGCTTCCGGAATGGCAGCAGTCGAACGTGCAAATCACTTGGGTGCTTTCGTGCACCTTGGAAAACGCGTACCGAAAAAAATCGTCTCGTAGCACACCGTGACGATCCGCGTCTCCCGGTACGATGCACTCGTCGTACCCGTCCTCTTCGTCTCGGTCGAGGTCCGGTTTGCGAGTGGCGTGTCCGCTGAAGTGGATCCATAGATTCGTGATACGACGGGTGTGCGTGTCGCGGATCTTGCTCATGATACGTCGCACAATCTCACGACCGTACACATCGTAAGCGTCCGTTTCGTCGGTGTACGTTTCGACCTCGTCGAATTTCAAGGTGTCTTTGAGCAAAGCGGTCATATTTTTCGCGTCGTTGATACAGCCGTGCAAACGGTAGGATGCCATCTCGTGATAGTTGATCCCGAAAACAAGTCCTACCGAAGTCATTTTGTTGATCGTGACAAAAAAATAGAGTGGAATTACACTCATACCGTTTCGAATGGGAAAGTATCGGATTCGGACACGTCTTTCTCGTTATAATCTGGATAAACAGATAGAGTGCCGTAGTTGATATCGTCCGTGCTTACGGGTATACTGTTCGCTCGCAAACAAAGACTGATCGAATCCGTGTTGGTATTGGTTTTCACGTACAACAAGTTGCTGGACGCGTGTAGCACTTGGTACGTTTTTGCATGATATTGAGAGAACCGGCAAGGACGATCCTTGTAGAACTCGACGTTCGTCGACTCTAGTTTGAAGTAGAATTCGTCCGTTGGTGACGACGAATAATTAAAATCGTACACTCGGTACACTCCCGAATAATGGTTGTAGTCCAACTCGATGTCACGACTGTACGCTATCGGAGTGTCGAAATCTACCGAGTTGGAATGTACACTCATCGATGCGAGTGTCGGTAATGTAATGGTATCACCTATCGTTTCCGTAAAAGAGAGCTCTTCGGTCCTTCCGAAGTCCGCGTCAAGGCGAATGTCGAACTGATTGTGGTGGACGATGTTGGAGAAACCGTAGGAAGTCATCCCGTAAATCAAGTCGCTTACGGTCGTGTCGTCGGTTTGCAGCAAAGACTCCTTGAATCCGTCGCATCGGAACAGATCGACGGCGTCCTTCCGAACACGAATCTTCTCCTCTTGGCCGTCCGTCGTCAAGGTGACCTCGGAGGTGTTGGTCGAATTCGTTTGAAACTCACCGATCGTAAACAACTCGTGGTACAACTCCGACGTCGTGTTGGGCGGATCCGAATATAATTGAACGGTGATCAAATCGGACGCGTATTCATGCTTACTGTCTTCGTAATCGTTGTTCGAGTTGAACCAGTAAAGAGCGTCGGTGACGATACAACCGGTTGTCGTTTTCGTCAGTTCCAAATTCGGGAGCGTCAACTCATCGTAACTCGTATTGAACAAGAACCCTCGATACACAATCAAATACAACTCGTTGATATCGTTCAGTTTGTCGGTTGTTGTCACTTTCTCGGTGTCGTTGTGCTCAAAGAGGTATTTCGATTCGTAGGTTGGTGCTGCGAGTGCGGCATCTTCAACGGTGATTTTATTTTCAACCTCATTGTAAGTTAGAGTTTGTGGGTCGATCGTAAAATCTTCCTGTATATCGTCTAACACTACCATTACATTATCGGTTGCAGACGTCGTTGCTACGTTATATTTCATATGTTGATATCGTTTGTCTACATGCCATTCGAGTATCACGTTATCCTCGTTAATATTGATTACAATGTCCGAAAAGTACGTATACGAAGATACGTTGAACACAGTAAGATCATTTTCAGAAGGAAAATTGAATTGGTATTTGAGATACTTCAAATACTTTGATGACGATGAGGATGATGTCTTGAAGTAGACATATTTGCTGTCATTAATGCTATCCGAGGTTCCACTTGCAACTCTAGGTTCATCACTGCTCGTTACGACATTGTCCAATCGAGTGTGGAAGTGCAAGGTGCGATCCTCGAACGAATGGTTCGGAATGGTGGTGATGTTGTCCGATGAAGGGTCTAACACGGTATCGCTTTGCATGTCGTCGATATCTACTTTTTTCAACATATGCAGCTGCAAATCCAAGTCGTCCTCCATGCTTTCTTCTCCGGTTAATACGTCCACAAAACAGTTGGACACGCATCGAAGAAACACACCGAACTCCTCCGTAGTGAGGATCGACGCATTCGCGTTTTCTAAAGGATGATAGACTCGCATCGACAAGATATCGGTATAGTCGCTATCGAACTGGATCTCGTTCGGATTGCTTACGAACAAATCGTCAAAGTGAAGCCGGTCTTTGGCGAAATCGTTATGATATATCATACTTTTATCGTATTCAAAATCATATTGCGATAGCGCGTAGGTTGACCTTTGGGGCGGATACAGAGTGCTGTGTAGAAACAAGTGCTTCAACGTTTTTCTGTGGACGAAATTGGACGTTTTCATACGTATTTTGATCACGTAGTTTCGGTACTTGGACGACGGCGGGTTCAGATTGTCGTCTCGCCATTGAAGCCCGAAGACTTTTCCACCGCGATCCTCAATTTGGTTGGTTTTGCGTCCCACATACGTGTCTAGCGTATTAGCAAGCGTTTCTTGAGCGTCTTTAACGTAAAACGTGTACGGTGTCTTGTCGTCGAACAAGATTACTTTGAACAGTTGCAAACGAGTGCGAAGATAGTTGCGAAGAAGAGGATTTTGTAAATCGTCTATGTTCTCCAATCCGATCTTCAAACAAAACTCCTCCGGAAATTCGTTCCATCGCGTCGTGGTTCGATAATCGGTATCATTTTGATCTATTCCAAGGTACACTGTTCGCTTCTCTTCGATGGAGAATTCGACACTCGGGGTAAACATGGTATCGACATCGAATCCGGTGACGTACACGAATCCGTCGAAGTTCAAGAATCGCTGATTCGTTTGGGTTTGAATCGTTGAAACGAAACGGAACGACCTCGGTGCGCAATTGTCGAACGAATGCAGTTTTGTGTTGATCAACCAATCGTTCATGTTGACGTTTCGAACGCTCTCTCCGAAGAGAGAAGCGACGAAACTGGTGGAGGGGATGTCCACACGATCGAGATACTCTACGGTATGGTTCGAGAACCCGTAAAACCAACTTTCCGGATCCACGACGGCGTTGTAAATATCCATTTGTTCGTTATATGTGGACAACCACTCGTTATATTCTTGGTTGCATAACGAAAAATCGTTACATAACGAAAAATCGTTGCACGGAGAAACGTACATGTATTCGTCTAACAAATTTGGGTACGTTTGGATCGTTTTCAGTTCGTCTAAGGTGTATCTTCCTCCGATGATGTATGCAGAGCTCGCTTTGTCGTAACGAAGGATGTTGGGATCGCCCGTTGCGAATTCGTTGAAACTTCGAACGTAGTCTAATGTTTGAATCGCATTCGCGTAAAACGTGTACAACGTATCGAAGTCCGTCCTTAGGATATTGTCGTAATCCAAGTTCAAGCGTTGTAACATGAAAAGATACGCGTAGTTTCGTACGGACTGCAAGTTCTCCTGAGAGACGAACACGTGCTCGGAGATACCGTCTTCGGTTGTGGAACAATGTAAGGACGCGATGTTGTTCAGACGTACTTTGGTCATCAAATAGTCGATATCGTAGTCCGGCATCGCTAAATGTGTTGGTGATTCGATAATTGTATCGGAGGAGTGGAATTCGACCGACGGTCGTCGACCGTCAGTCGTCGTATCCGGAAACACACGCGTTCGTATGTCCAACACGCGCTCGGTTAACAGGACGGGCAGTCGGTTGCGCGTGCCGTTCGCACTCACGAACGAGGGTGAAGACTCGCCACTCAAATTAGGAATCGCGACGATCGAATCGCTACGAGCGACGCACAAATCGTGCATGTACGACAGACGGGTGAACAACAACGGGAAGGTCGGCAAGGCTCCGTCTTTCATCCAGTGATAATGCATCGATCGGAGCAGCAGCACGGTGAAGAGCATGACGTTTTCACCTCCGTCGAGTCCGTCCGTAGCGCCGTCCGCGTTTTTCACCAGCTTGTCGAACTCGTCACCGATTGTTTTGTCGTACCATTCGTTGGAGGTTTGGTTGGTTAGATCGGTGTCCCACGAAATCACGAAGGATCCTACGCCGATGGTGGGTTCGTGCTCGTACGCCGCGGCTAACATGAACACGTCCGCGGACACATGGATCTCCGATTCCGAGTTGTGCAGGTAGGGACGCAGAAAATTTTGATCGTTATAGTGGTATTTTAACCGTCCTATTTTGCTAGAGCGCGGGGCGTCCACCGTGACCACCACGTGCATGTGCGAGGGGATGTATTTCAAAAACGATCGAAACCCTCTGTCCGTGACGCCATCGCCATTATGATTGAATAAGAAACTCGAAGCACCTTCAAACTCCGAGTATCTGCATATCATGTGGAACCATATGTTGGTGGCGGTGTTGTCTTCACTGCGAATCTTCTCCATGATTTTTGACAAAAAAGCATTCAAATCATCTAACGAGTTGTCTTCACTATAGAGGGAATCGAAGGTGTGTATGTTAAGGTCGTCAAGAAATGGGGCGGTGGCTTTTTGAAAAAACTTCACATGTTCATCTTTATGGATGTACTCTCCATTCGATGTTTGAATACCCTGATCTAGGAGCAAAAAACACAATATGTTCGGTCGTTCGCCCATATATGGATAATGTCTCCTCAAGAGTGTTTAAATTCACGGTACAAAAAAACTACGAGCTTGGTTCAATACCGTTATATCGTTTCGAACGAAAACGTGTCCGATTCGCAATAATTATCGCCCCCGTCATGATTCGGATAAACGGACAGTATCCCGTAGTTGACATCATAGATGCTCGCAGGTAGAGTGCTCGTTCGTAAGCACAAATGCACATTGTTCACCTCATACTCTGTTTTCACATGCAACAAGTTGCTGGACGCGTGCAACACTTGAAACGCTCGAGTGTTTTCGGAGAACCGACAGGGACGATCCTTGTAGAACTCGACGTTCGTCGACTCTAGTTTGAAGTAGAATTCGTCCGATGGTGACGACGAATAATCAAAATCGTACACTCGGTACACTCCCGAATAATGGTTGTAGTCCAACTCGATGTCACTACTGTACGCTATTGGAGTGTCGAAATCTACCGAGTTGGAATGTACACTCATCGATGCGAGTGTCGGTGGTGTGATGGTATCCCCAATCGTTTCTGTAAAATAGGAAACTTCGATCCTTCCGAAGTCGGTGTCTAGGCGAATATCGAACGTGTTGTGGTGGATAATGTTGGAGAAACCGGAGGAAGTGATCCCGCGAATCAAGTCGCTTACGGTCGTGTCGTCGGTTTGCAACAAGGACTCCCTGAACCCGTCGCATCGGAACAGATCGACGGCGTCCTTCCGAACACGAATCTTCTCCTCTTGGGCGTCCGTCGTCAAGGTGATCTCGGAGGAGTTGGTCGAACTCGTTAGAAACTCACCGATCGTAAACAACTCGTG
>Ga0255777_10003470_pt1 | contig 13405 bp, 8 predicted proteins | sample 101ome_15_FD_179975 | JGI IMG/M metagenome (GOLD analysis project Ga0255777, IMG submission 179975) | Coastal salt marsh microbial communities from the Groves Creek Marsh, Skidaway Island, Georgia - 101402AT metaG (version 2) | ecosystem: Environmental > Aquatic > Marine > Intertidal zone > Salt...
CCGACGGCGCGCGGAGAGGAAGCGTCGGCGCGGCGGCGGATGATTCCGCCAGGAGCGTTCGCCAATACGTGTCCGCGTTGGTGCACCCGTCGTCGTAGTGCCCGCGACGGTTCTTTTTCAACAGTGCAATCTCCAAGACATCGTCCACGATGACCCACGTGCTGAGCTCAGCCTTGACGGCGGCTCGGAGCGCGCCCCCGACGACGCGTTCGTCGCGCACGACGACGTCGAGCGTCGTCGCCGATATCTCCACGCGCACATCTTTTTTCGCGCACCCGCGCGGAAGCCTGACGAACACCTCGACGAAGGATTGATTCTGTCGCCACTTGTACCGATCGAGCTCGAGGCCGAGCTCGCGAGGGACGTCGATGTCGAGCCAGGCGACGTCGCCGTCGTCGGCGCGCGCGGCGAGCAGACGCGCCTCCTCCGCGGCGCGCATCTTTCGCACGTCCTCGGCGTCGAAACTCGGCGGCGTCGGTTTCGGATTCGCGCGTCCGTACATATCCTCCTGCGTCACCACCTTACGATCGAGTCGATCGATCTCGTCTGCGCGGAACGTCGCGTCGCGTCGCGTCGCGCGCGCGCGATCGACTCGTCAGTCTCGTCTCTCTCGCGCGCGTCTCGCCGTCCATCGCCACACCACGATCACACCCCATCGCGTCACCGACCACGCACCATCCTTCAACACCGCCTGCTTCCCGTGTTTCCGCATCCACCGCGCGAATTTCGGTTCGCTCGCCTCCACCGCGTCCGCGAAATCATTCCTCTTGCACCACTGCTTGTGAAACGGCCAATACGCGCGTTGACACGCGACGCTACAAAACCACGCCGAGTGACACCGCGAACAACACGCCAACGCGCCGGACGCGCGCCCACAGTTATCACACTCCTCTCCGCGCGCGATGTCCTCCTGGTAGTGCGCGCGCGCCGTCGTGAGACTCATCGCGCGCGACGCACTGTGCGCTCGAGACCGTTCTGGCGCGTCGAAACGCTTCGTAACGCTCGAGGGACTCGCGACGGTTCATGACTCGTGAATAGAGACTCGTGTCGAGTCACGACTCGTCACTCGCGCCAACCCTCACAATCAGAGCCCAAAGGCCGCCGACCGTCCGTCGTCGTCGCGTCACGTCCGCACGCGCGCGCTTTCTCGCGCCGACCGCCGACGACTCGATCGCGCGTCGTCTTCTCGACCGTCGCTCGTCGTCGCTGCGTCGCGCGCCGTCGTCATGTGCCCCGCGACGCTCGGGACGATGATGACGTCGGTGGCGGCGCGGTCACCGCGTCGCGCGCGTCTCGTCGCGCGCGCCGCCTCGTCCTCGTCTCCGTCTCGCGCGGGGAGGACACCGAACGGTGGTCAACGACACGCGCGCGTCGATCCGGAGACGCGCGTCGAGCGACGCGCCGCCATCACGGAGGTGGTGCGCCGCGCGCGCGGCGGCGGCGCCGCGGCGGAGGCGCGACGGCGCGGCGCTCGAGGCGGGGGCGGTGAAGCCTCCACGAGCGCGCGCGCGAAGAGCGCGGCGATCGCGGCGTACGATAACGCGGAGATCGCGCCGGCGATGCCGCTGGTGGAGGTGTTGGAACCGGAGACGAATAGGAGATTATTGTGCACGCTTCGAAGGCGGTTTACGCTCGCGAACGGCGCCGAGCGTTGTCTCGTGCTCCCGGTGGACACCCCGATCGATATCCTGCGTGGGGAAGGTTTGGACGAGACGGAGGACCTGAGCGACATCGGGGACGATGAATTGATCTGTATCCTCCCGGACATGAACCGCGCGCTCGCGGCGCGTGGGTTTTTATTACAGAGGAGCGCGTTTTGCATGACGGTGCGCGGACCCGTGCGCATGAACGAGGACGACGTCTTGGAGATGGATTCGGGCGGTGACGAACCGAACGAGGGCATCGAGGTGTGCACGTTCGGAAGCGGTACCTCTCGGTATCTCGTCTACGCGCCGCTCAATCCCGTGCTCTTGATCACGAACGAGGATCCCGAGACGAAACTTCACGAGGTGTGCTTCGACGACGCCGACGTCGACGAGGCGACGCTCCAAGCCAATCTCGACGCCGAGTACGATTTACTCGCCGAGCCCGAGGATGATTTGTTCGCCGACACCGCGTGAGCACCGATCGCGTCGGTCGCGTCTCTCTCGTCTCGCGTCCGCGTCGTCTTTTAGTCGGTTTTTAATGTATACGCGAATGTACCATTTTTCATCCTCGCTCGAGCTCGAGCTCCGAACCACGATGCGCCCCACTTCGAGACGATCGCTCTCGATGTCATCCCCGAAGACGAAACCGAAAGTTGTCTCGAACGATGCGCGATCGCCCGACGGGTCTCGATCGCGCGGGAAACGCTCGAACGAGACGGCGCGCGCGTCGGGAACGGCGCTCGGCTATTTTTTCATCGTGCTCGTGTGCGTCATCTGGATCGCCGCCTCGTTCCTCGTCGCGCGACTCGAGGCGCACGGTTTGAGCCCGGTGTTGTTGTGTTTCATATGCTCGTCGGGTTTCATCGTGTTGGTGCCGCTTCGGTGGCGAGAGATTCTCGAGGGTGGGCGGCGCCGGGCGCTCGGGACGCCTCGAGTCGGGGCGCGGGCGGCGGCGACGGGACGAGGGCCGAGAGAGGATGGTGGTGAACCTGGATCGTCGAAGGGTGCGTCCACGGGCGTGGACGGTGGAACGGCGAAGAAGCGCGTGGCGAGCGATGCGGCGGGTTCGATCGAGCTCGTGCCGTTGGCGAGCGTGGGCGCGCGCGGCGAGAGGGACGACGACGACGACGACGACGACGACGACGCACTAGAGGACGAGGAAGCGTGGGAAAAGCAGCGCCGGACGGAATCGGCGACGAGTGGAATGTATAGTTTCGAGTATCACGCGAAAGCTGCGCTCGTCGTATCGCCGATATGGACGTTGGCGCAGCTCGCGTTTGATTATAGTTTATTGATGACGACGGTGACGGCGAATTCCATGTTGAGCTCGTCGAGCGCCGTCTTCACCTTCATGGTGAGCGTGTACCTCGGTCTGGATAGGTTTACGTGGATGAAAGTGGGCGCCGTCGCCGCGTACGTGTGCGGCACCGCGCTCGTCACCCTGGCTGACAGAGAACCGAGAGGCGTCAACTTTGACGCCGCCACCGAGGCGGACGCCGCGAACAACGCGTTGGGCGAAAACATCGAGTCGCCGATGTTGGGTAACCTCTTAGCCCTCATCGCCGCCGGTCTCTACGCTCTGTACACTGCCGTCATGAAGCTCTACCTCAAAGACGACGAACGTACCGACATGACCCTTTTCTTCGCCCTCATGGGCATCTTCAACTTTCTCGGCATGGGCGCCGTCATCCTCATCCTCCGCGCTTTCGGCGGTTTACCCGGCTTATTCTTCGCCCTCACCCCGCGCTATTTCTGGCTCGCCTGCTCCAAAGCCTTCTTCGACAACGTGCTCAGCGACTATCTCTGGGCGCGCGCCGTGTTGCTCACCTCTCCGACCGTGGCGTCCATCGGTCTCTCTCTCCAGATTCCCCTCGCCGCGTCGGTCGAAATCGTCATCGGCAAACCCGCGTGGGCGGCGCACGCGCGCAACGCCGCGCTCATGGCGAGCGGTACCTTTTTCGTCCTCGCCGGATTCGCCGGCGTCAGTTGAGTTCATTTTGAGTAGATTTGACGTGACGCGTTCGCTCGTTCGGGTCGAGCGATCGCTCGCGTCGCCGCGTTGTTGTAGAACAAATTTCTTCCAGTTGACGTCGCGCGAGCTCGAGCGCATTTTGCCCAGTTTGCCCAGTTTGCGATCGACACTCCGTCGCGCGCGCGCGTCGCCGAGACGTCGCGATGACGAATCCTAAGTATAAAGTGCGTCGCGCGCGACGCTGCGGTTCGCGCGCGCGCCCGGCGAGACGATCGCGCGCGAGGAGGAGGCGTCGCGTGGATTGATTTGATTGAAGGACACGAAGACTGACGACGCACGTTTTCTCGCACAGTGGACGACGGAGGAAGAGAACGCGCTTCGCGAAGGGGTGAAAAGGTGTGTGTGTGTTTGCGCGCGCTCGCGCGCGGATCGTCGCGTCGGCGATGTGGAAGAGGTGAGGAGACTGACGCGTGAATGTTTCTTCCGCGTCGCGCAGGTACGGGCCGGGCAAATGGCGAATGATACAAAAGGATGCGGTGTTGAGTCGAATCTTACACCTTCGATCGAACGTGGATTTAAAGGATAAGTGGCGGAATTTGCACTCGAACGGGTACGATCGAGCGGCGTCGCCGGCGCTGAAAGATGAGAAGAGGAGTGCGCCGTCGACGAGCGCGCCGAGTCAGACGGCAGGCGCGCAGACGGGCATGAAGAAGCGCAAGACGGACAACGAGCGCGCGACCGGGAGCGGGGACGTCGGCGCGAGTAAAGCGTTCGACGCGGCGACGAATGAATTATTCAACGAAACGCAGAGGGCGAAGCGAGAGGCGAAGAGCGCGCAAGACGCCGTGGAGAGAGCCGAGGCGGTCGCCGCGCAGGCGGAGCGCGAAGCGTGGGAGGCAGAAAAGCTCGCGAGAGAGCTCATCACCGAATCACATCGACAAAAAGTCGGTCTACCCGTCGAGGGCGCGGAAGACGTCGCCGAAGTGGCAGCCGCGCTCCTCGACGAAACGCCCGACGAAGAGACGCGTCGACCGACCGACCCCTAAATGTAATACCCCTCCGCGCGCGAGATGTACACACGCGTCATTAAAAAAAACTAGTAGTCTCTCATCATTACACCGTCTCATGCGCTCGCCGGCGGCGGCGGCGACACCGATCGATCCAATTTCTCGATGTGTTTCATTCCCGTCTCGGTGATTGAAAACGTATAGTTGCCCCGCGCGCGTCTCCCTCTCCCCGCCTGCACCGCTCCCTCCTCACCGCTCGCGCTCACCGCACCCGGCGGCGTCGCCTTCACGCGATCGATCGCTTTCATCTTCGCCAACAGCCCCTTCATGTGTCGCATCGAGCGCGTCGGCACCTCCCGCTCGACGGCGCGGTCGAAGAGCTCTCGCGTCGTCAGCGCCCCGTCGTCTCTCAACACGCGCAGAAGACCCGCCATCGGTCCCTTGGACGCGCCGTATCGATCGACAACGGGCGTCGTCGCGCCCCGGCTCGCCGACGCGTTGGCGCGCGCGAACGCGCGCGCGCGCGCGGCGACGGGGACGGCGACGCGCGGGGACACGGTCGAGGTCGAGCCGGACGTCGTCGCGGCGAGACCCGACGCGACGCGCGCGAACGCGCGACACGCGCGACGAACGGTGGACATGACGCGCGCGCGTGCGGTCGAGTCGGGTGTCGCGGCGACGCGTCGATTCGGACGCGAACGCGGGTGCGAGGCGCGCGCGCCTCTGTGTGAGGGTTGCGGGTTTGTTCGAGCCGCGGCGCGCTCGTTCGCTCGCTCGCGACGCGACGCCTCTATCATGACGTTACTGATGTTACACGGGGCGCGCGCGAGCTCACGCGTCGTCACGAAATTTCGCGCCTCGTCGGCGCTTGGCGTCCTTGTGATCCTTGGCGTTTCGACGCTGCGACTCGCGCTTGACGTACTCCTCGCTCCACGCGAACATGTCGTCTCGTAATCCGTTAAACCCACCCTCGAGCGCGCTCGACTGAACGAAGACGATGAAATCCACTCTCGGCGGCCACTTGTCCTTGTTGGTGCGAAATATGTGTCGCACGCGACGTTTGATGAGATTTCTGTCCACGGCGCGTTTCAGTTGCTTCTTCGGCACGACGATGCCCACGCGCGTGCACGTCGCCGGTTCGTAATCCTCGTTCCCGACAGCCCTGATGCGCACGTGCGCGCCGTTAAACGAACGTCCCTCCCGCTTGACGCGGTCGAAATCCGCGTTCGTCTTGAGTCGTTCGCGCGGGCGAAACACTTCGCCCTCGATGGACTCGCGCGCCGGAGGCGTCGCCGACGCGCGACCGCTCGATTCGCCCCAGTTCCCACCCTTGCTCGACACGCACTCCTCCGGGTGCGCGCGCGCGTCGCACGGGTCCATCTGGTCGTCCTCACCGCGCGCGGCGACGTCGTCGTCGACGCTCGTCTCCGTCGCGCCGCCGCTCGCGAACGTCGACGCGCGGCGAGCGCGCGGCGGCGTCCACGCGCGCGCGTCTCCCCTCGTTCGCGCGAGCCGCGACGCGAGCGAACCCGTCGACGAAGACGTCGACGCGCGCGCCGACGACGACGCGATCCGCGCGTCGAGACGCGCGCGCGCGACGCCGCGCGACTGCGGGGACATCGCCGCCGCCTCCGTTCCCTCTCGCGCCTCCCGCGCGCCCCCCGCGCGTCGCATCGCGAACGCGCGCGAGACGACGCGCGCGCGCATCGCGGTCGTCGTCGAACGCGCGATCGACCACGTCTCCGCGGTCGTCGTCGTCGGACGCATCGACGGACGCGGACGTCGCGCGGTGTCGAATGCGGCATTTCGTGGCGCACGTCGAATCTCCATGATTCGAGCGTCGACGCGCGCGTGAACGACTCGAGCGCCCGGGTCATCGCGCGCGCGATGCGCGAACGCGCGAACGCGCCGTCGTCGTCGCGTCGGCGCGTGCGATTCGCCGACGAGGACGATCGGATGTCGACGGCCGATGCGAATTCAACGGTGACGAGTATGACGACGACGACGACGGAGGAGGTAGAGGACGCGGCCGCGCGCGCGATCGAGACGACGAACGACGACGCGTCGGCGCCGATGGCGACGCCGACCGCGCGCGAGACGTCGCCGGCGACGACGTCGAGCGCGGTGAAGGAACGCATCGCCGCGTTCGAGCGCGCGGGCGGCGCCGACGCGTCCGGCGCGTTCGCGCGCGCGTCGTCGGCGTCGCGCGAGTGGTCGCGGTCGTCGACACCGCCGGCGCCGCGGTTCGAGGTGGGGGCTCCCGCGGCGGTCGACGGGTCGTCGCCGAGGACTCCGACGAGCGCGGCGTCGACGTCGGCGTCGTCTCGCGCGGCGTCGAGCGCGACGGCGTCGAGCGCGTCTAGAGCCGTCGAGCGCGTCACCGAAGACGTTCGCGCGGTGCGTGTGGCGTTGTTCGAGGCGTCGGTGGCGGCGGTGGACGCGGTGGACGCGGAGGTGGCGTCGTGGGAGGCGTCGGCGCGCGCGCGGCGGACGGCGCCGTCGGCGACGCGCGTCGACGATGAGGACGCGGATTCGCGCGACCGCGCGCGTCGGGTGACGCGATGCGCCGGGAGTGATTTAGAGGCGCTGCGACGAACGCACGACGCGCGAGAGGCGCGCGTGAGGGAGCGACGACGACGATGGATGGAGACGGAGGCGCGGGAGTCGCGACGATTCGGCGTCGGCGCGGCGAGACGACGGTCGACGTCGTCCGCGTCGTCGGGACCAGTGTTTCTCACGGGTGTCCCCGCATCGTCGAGTAAACACTCGAATTACGTCGACGAGCGCGCGTCGCGGGCGAGAGACGACGATGCGTCGCTCTTGAAGCTCGCCGCGTTTACGGCGTTGAGAAATCACGCCGAACGAAATCGCGCGGCGACGAACGCGGCGAACGATCTCGGAATGATTCGCCGCGCGCCGATCCTCCGTCGCGCGTTCGAAGGGTTACGTTCGCACGCCGTCGCGCGCGCGCCTCGAACGCGCGCGATGCTCGAGGCGTGCGAAACCTTTGTGGCGGCGACGAATCGACGCGTTCGCCGCGAGACGTTGCGGCGATGGAGGCGCGCGACGAAAGACGCCGGACTCGAACGGACGTGCGCCGCGATTCACAACGTGCGGTGCGCGCACGCGGCGTTGTGCCATTGGGAACTCTTCGCCGCGCGCGCGTTTTGGAAACGTCGCGCGAGAGAATTGGCGACGCGGTACGCCGACGGACGATTGAAAATTTACGCCTTTTTCGGATGGGCGCGACACGCGCGACGCGCCAACGAGCGCCGAATCGCCGTGCGCGCGCGCATGTTCGGCATGTCGGCGCTCGAAGCGAAGCGCGCGATTCACCAAACGCGCGATCGCACCGCGGCGGACGCGCGCGAGGCGATGGAGCTCGCCGCTCGCGAGCTCTTCGAGACGACGTGTCTGCGAGGCGCGCTTCGCGCGCAAGTGACGTCATCCGCAACGCTCGTTCGAACGCTTCTGGCCGCGCGTCGGTTCACCGCGACCGACGACGACGTTGTTTGGGCGTCGACGGCGACCGCGCGCGTGCGAGGCGTCGGGACGATGCGACGACACAAATCCGCGGGACTGGGCGCGCGAATCGTCGACGAGACGCGAAGAGACGCGCTGGCACGAGACAGAGACGACGTCGTCGCCTCGCGAACGGCGGCGACGATCGAAGATGAAGAGGCAATGCGATCCATGGGGATGATGACGGTCGACGTCGACGCGCTGAGCGCGGACGCGTACGAGACGGCGCTGGAACATCAGAAATCTCTGAGAGACGCGAGAGAGGCGACGCGACGATGCGTCGACGCGCGAAGCGCGTTACACGAAACGACCGTCGCGGCGAGTCGATTGACGGCGAACGCTGACGCGCGCGCGAACGCCGCGATGCAAGGCGCGAGAGACGCCGTGGAGGACGCCGATAAGGCGGAACGTCTCGTCATCGAGGCTGAATGCGCAGCCGATGTTGCCGAAAAACGCGCCGAAGCGCTCGCGGCGAGCGGCGCGCAAAGAGACGATGCCGACGTTACCGAGGCGTTCGGTCTCGCCGCCGACGCGGCGACCCGCGCGGTGGCTGCATCGTCGGCGCACGTTGCCGCCGCGCGCGTCGCCGAGCGCGCAACGCGCATCGCCGAGGAACACGCGGCGGCGCGCGAGCTCGTCGCCGCGCGCGCCGCCGAAGAAATCGAAGAGGCGAAAGAGCGCGTGCGCGATGCCGAGGCGCTCGTGATGACAACGGCAAAGATCGAGCGCGAGCTCAAAGTGAGAGCGTTGGACGCGTCGAGACTGTTGAGACGCGTGACGGGTCCGTCGGTGGGCGTCGCGTACGACGACCGCGACGTCTTCGTTCGCCGCGAACGGGACGACGTCGTCTTTTCTCCGACCAAGACGCGAAGTGCGGACGAGAAGAAGGACGCGCGACGACGCGCGACGTGGGAGTCGTTCGGTGACGGTGACGACGACGACGACGACGTTCGCGATGCGTTCATCGACACGCGCGGGATGTCGCTTCGACCGGGCGAGTGGCGCACGCTGACGCAGTGCGCGGCGCAGGCGCACGGCAAACGTCTCGCGATGAAAACGTTTCGTGGTTTCGCGAGTCACGTCGTCTGGCGTCGGCGGCAGCGAGAGGCGAGTCAATTGGCGTTCGTCACGAACGTGTTTACATCGTGGGCGCGTCGCGCGCACGCGAATCAAACGCGTCGAAAACTCATCGAGCGCGTCGTCGACGAAGTCGTCGAGGCGGATCGCGCGCGACGACTCGGCGCCTACGTGGCGTGTTTTCGCGCGCACGCCAAGTGGCGTCGCGCGAGAAGCGAAGAATTAGCCATCAGTCTTCGTCGAGTCGTCGAGCCCACGATTACGCGTCCCGCGTTTCAACACTGGCGACGAAAGGTGTCCAACATTTTTTTGGCGCGCCGCGTCATCTCCGCCGCCATCGACGCGTGGCAACGTCGTCTCGCCAAACCGGCGTATGCCAGTGACTTTTACTGCGCGTACGACGCCTTGCACGCGTGGCGCTCGCTCACTCGCGAGCGTCGCGCCGCGCGTCGTCGACGCCAAACCGCCGTCGAGTACCATCGCGTCTCCCTCGCGTTGAAGACGCTGCGCGTCTGGCGCCGCGCCGCGCGACGACGACGAGACAGACACCACCGCGTCCACCGCATCCTCCACCATCGCCGACTCGAACGAGAGCGTCGATTCGCGCGTCGCGTCCTCTCTTTGTGGCGCGCGGAGGCGCACCGCCGACGCCGACTCGCCCGGTGCGTCGAGACGCGTCTTCGCCGACTCGCCCTCGGCGTTCTTCTCGCGTGGCGCGCGGCAGCTCGCGCCGCCGTCATCACCCGCACCACCACCGCGCGCGCCTCGCCCGTGCGAGACGTCCCCTGGCGCCCGTTTAGTCCCTCGACGCGCGTCCGCTAGCCCAGCCGCTGTAACTGTTCCTATTGACATTGATGCTGTCCCCGAGCCCTCACACGCGCGCGCGCGTCCGCGCGCGGTGATCGAGGCGTCGAACCCCCGCGCGAAAGCGTTCCGAACGCGTGCGTCGCGCGCGCGCGTCGACGAGTCCCGCGTCGGCGACGCGCGCGCGCGATTCAGTCGCGCGTTCCCATTCAGCGGTCCGTCGTCTCCGGGACGCCACCGCCTCGCGCGCGCGCGTCATGACGGACGCGGCGCGTCGATCGTTGAACAGTCCATCCATGAGCAGTCCCTCGCTCGTGACGCCGCCCAAGACGTTCGGACGAATCGCGAGCAAGAAGTTCGTCGCATCGATCTTTGGATCGCCGACGAACGTCGAGAACGAGTGGGCGGCGGCGCAAAACGCGGTGAAAAAGGTGCGGCTCGATGTCTTGCGCCGACCGTTGTCCATCACGAATGGGGACATTTTCGGTCTCACGCTGCGGTTTCTGAGCGAGATGGAGTTCACGACGCACAGCACTGGGTTGGCGTTTTATAACCGGTGCTTCACGGGACGCGCCTTCGTGAATTGGGCCATGGAACAGCGGTTCAGGGATCAAGAGTTTCGAGACGAGGCGGACGCCGTCTTCCTCGCGAATGAGTTACTGATCAGAGGGATCATTATGCCCGTCGCCAAGGGGAAGGAGGAGAAGAAGGCTGTGAAATGGATGAGCATGGGCATGGGGAACATGAACGTCGGCGTGGGCAAAGGATGGAGAGTCTTCAACGGCGGGGATTGGAAGTACACGGTGAAGACGGTGGCGAGGAGCGCCATCATCGCGGCGTGTTTCGAGAGTTCGACCGAGGAGGAGAAGAATGGGATTCGAGATTGCGTGGGGAGACTGAAGACGCTAAAGGCGCTCATAGACGGGGAGACGGAGGCGGCGGCGAGCGCTGAGGAGGAGGACGAGGAGGACAACGAGGAGACGGCGACGGCGAAGGCGTTGGCCGCGGCGAAGGAACGGTTGAACACGACGAAGGAGTACGTATTTCTACCGTTTAAAAAGATGGAGGAGATATTCGAGCGCGCGAGTGATGCCATCGCGAGCTTTTTCTCGACGTTGGGTCCGCACGTCGCCTTGGCTTTGGGAAGTTTGGTCTTAATGGCTTGGATTCAAAACTTTGCGTTCGCGTGCGTGTTGGCGGTCGCCTTCGGGCGTCACATCCTGTGGGTGAATGAATTACACACGAACGATTTGCTCATCCGCACGCGCGCAGACTTTCTTCGGAAATATCAATTAATTCGCGGCGATCCCAAGGTTAACAAATCCGGCGCTGAGACGGCGGATTGGTGGAGCGCCGCGTTTCATCACATGTGGGAGGGTTGGTTGGCCGGTTGGTTGAACCGCATCACTCGAGAGACCATCGAGTGGTCGCTCGACGGATTAGATTTACCCTTCATCAGTAAACTCGAACTGAGTGAGTTTAGATTCGGCGACAACGCTCCGATCATAAAGACGGCGCGCACCTTTGGAGGATCCGACGGCGAGATGATCGTCGAATGGGATTTAGATTGGCCCATGGAAAACTCCATCGTTCTCATCACCGCCATGTTCGGTCGAGGAACCGTGGTTCCGATACCCATCAGAATCCGTTTAGCGGACGTGAGACTCTCGGGAACGATGCGCTTGACGTTTACGTGGATGCGCAAGAGCGGCGGTCCGTACGTGCGGTCGCTGCGCGTCTCCTTCGTCGGTCTCCCGACGTATTCCTTTTCTCTCAAAACCTTCGGTGCCGTCAACCTGAGCGAAGTCGGATTCATTCACAGCGCCCTTCGCCGCTCGACGGACGATTACTTCAAAACGGAACTGTGCGAACCGAACGGGTACTTTTGGGACGTCAAGGAGTGGTGGGAGTCGTCGGACGCCGAGGAGGTGATCGATCCTCGCGAACTCATCACGCAACCGCTCATGAAGGACATCGAGAGAATTTGGAAACGAAACAAGAGCGAGGCGACGGTGGAAATGCGCGTGATGCCGTATTTCGCAGAGTTTGACTTGTCCGGGAAACACTCGTCCAACAAGTTGAAATATCTCGACGCCGGGAAGTGTCGCATGTGCGTCGGCATGGAGTACGGGAAGAAGCGCATCGTGTCCAAGTCGCACACGCTGCAGTCGCACGTCGAAGCGTCGTACGCGGATGTGAAACACCCGACGTGGCGAGGAAACGGATTCGCAAAGCTTGACGCCGCTGAAGACGTCGTCAGCGATCAACTCACCGTCTTCGTCTTAAGTCAGTTCGGCAACAGAGAATCAAAGGATAAAGGCGCGAAAAAGTTTGGATTCACGCGTAAAATGATCGCCGTCGGTAAAATCGACAACGTGCTTCGCTACGATGCCGGTGACATCAACAGCGTCGAGGTGACGCTCCTCGATCCGAAGAAACTCGAACCGGTGGGAGTGTTACACGTTCGACTCCGCGTCAACGTGTTGAAGCCGAACGTCGTCATCGAAAACGACAAAAACGATAGCGTCCTGGGCGTTCGCATCTCCAACGTTTACCGATCGATGTCCATGTTTCCCGGTCAAGCCGCCGAGTTCGCGTCGTCGAGTTCGAAACGCGTCGTCGAGTCGACGTTTTCGCTCTTCAGTCTCAAGTGTTGCTTCGGCGGCGACGACGATGTCGACGTCGTGCCGCACACCCCCGGCGAGCGCTCCGGCGTGTCGAGACTTCGAGGCGATCGTCGGGACACGCCGACGCGAGAGAAATCGCGCATCGGGAACGATTTAGTCGAGGCTGAGGATTACGGCATCACGAGTTTCCGCGACCTCTCCGACGTCGGGCGCCGATCGGCGGGACTCGAAACCGACGACTCGGACGCCGGTTTCGACGACGACGACGACGATTTTCCCAAGACGCCTCGCCTCCCCATGCGCGAGCACACCGCCATGTACGACACCATGGACGACGCACAGGTCACGGACTACGACGACGACGACGAGTAGCGTGAGAGTCATCGTCATTCTTTGTTGTTTGTTTTGTTAATACAAAGCTAAAGCGCCGCCGTCCGCAACCGCCCCAACACGTCCCCGTTCGGACTCCGTTCGTTCCCTACGCCCCTCTCTTGACGACCGGCGCGATGTGTTCCAACGCCTCCATGCTCACCACCGAGTTCCCACGCACGACGATCATCCCCATGGGCGTCTTTTCGGACGTCGTATCGTTCGTCGCGTCGTCGAGCACGAGGTTGAGAAATTGATCGAACCCTCTCAACACGCCGATCACGTTTCGGTTGCCGTTTAATCGAAGACGGAGCTTCTTATCCATGTACCTGCGACGAATGACGACGCGATGCGATGATCTGTCAGTGGTCGAGCGGTCGA
>Ga0255777_10003481_pt1 | contig 13389 bp, 18 predicted proteins | sample 101ome_15_FD_179975 | JGI IMG/M metagenome (GOLD analysis project Ga0255777, IMG submission 179975) | Coastal salt marsh microbial communities from the Groves Creek Marsh, Skidaway Island, Georgia - 101402AT metaG (version 2) | ecosystem: Environmental > Aquatic > Marine > Intertidal zone >...
TTCCTGCCCAAGGAGATGTCCGAGGAGGAGCTGGAGGCCTGGATCCGGGAGCACGTGGACCTCTCCCAGTTCAAAAACCCCCTCGCGGCCATCGGGGTGGTCACCAAGGCCCTGGGGCCCAAGGCCCCGGGGGAGAAGGTGCGCAAGGTCATCGAGCGCCTCACGCGATGAGCCCCTGGGAGCGCATCCTCCTAGAGGAGATCCTCTCCGAGCCCGTCCGCCTGGTGAAGGAACGGGTACGGACGCACACGGGCCGGGAGCTCACCTACGTCTACCGCCCGGGCCCCGTGGCCGCAAGCTTCGTCCTCCCCGTGACGGAGAGGGGCACGGCCCTCCTCGTCCGCCAGTACCGCCATCCCACGGGCAAGTTCCTCCTGGAGGTTCCGGCGGGGAAGGTGGACGAGGGGGAAACCCCGGAAGCGGCGGCGAGGCGGGAGCTAAGGGAGGAGGTGGGGGCCGAGGCGGAAACCCTCATCCCCCTGCCCTCCTTCCACCCCCAGCCCTCCTTCACGGCGGTGGTCTTTCACCCCTTCCTCGCCCTCAAGGCCCGGGTGGTGACCCCGCCCACGCTGGAAGAGGGAGAGCTTCTGGAGAGCCTGGAGCTTCCCCTTACCGAGGTCTACGCCCTCCTCGCCAAAGGCGAGATCCAGGACGCCTCCACCGCCCTCACCCTCTTCTACGCGGAACCTCACCTGAAGCGCTTGGGCCTGCTCTAATCCCGTACCGCAAAGGGCGCCTAGGCGCTTCCCGGGCCGGCGGGGGTATAAAAGCCGAGGCCTGGCGCATAAACTCGGGCTAGGATCCGCCTCCTTTCCCCGGTAGACTGGCCCTGTATGAAGCCCAGCGTCCGCACTCCCCTTCCCGGGCCCAGGGCCCGGGCCCTCCTGGAGCGGGGAGAAAAGGTCCTCTCCCCCTCCTACGTGCGCCCTTACCCCTTCGTGCCCGCAAGGGGCCAGGGGGCCTTTTTAGAAGACGTGGACGGCAACCTCTTCCTGGACTTCATGTCCGGCATCGCGGTGAACACCACGGGCTACGCCCACCCCAAGGTGGTGGAGGCGGTCCGGGCCCAGGCGGAGCGCTTCGCCCACGTCTGCTTCTCCGACTTCACCCACGAGCCCACCCTCTCCCTGGCGGAGCGGCTCGTGGGCAAACTGGGCGGGGGCTACCGGGTCTTCTTCGGCAACTCGGGCACCGAGGGCGTGGAAGCCGCCATCAAGCTCGTCCGCTACCACACCCGGCGCCCCTACCTTTTGGCCTTCACCGGGGCCTTCCACGGCAGGAGCCTCGGCGCCCTCTCCGTCACCGCCAGCAAGAGCGCCTACCGCCAAGGCTTCGCCCCCTTCCTTCCCGGCGTCGTCCACCTTCCCTTCCCCAACCCCTTCCGCCCCCCCTTGGGGGCCCGCCCGGAAGAGGTGGGGGATGCGGTGCTGAACCACCTGGAGCACCTCTTCCAGACCGTCCTCCCGCCCGAGGAGGTGGCCGCTTTGTTCCTCGAGCCCATCCAGGGCGAAGGCGGGTACGTGGTGCCGCCCCCCGGGTTCATCCCCCGGCTGAAGGAGGTTCTGGACCGCTTCGGCATCCTGCTGGTGGCCGACGAGGTCCAGACCGGGGCGGGGCGCACGGGTCGGTTTTTCGCCCTGGAACATGAGGGCGTACAGGCGGACGTGTACGTCCTGGCCAAGGGCCTCGCCTCGGGGTACCCCATAAGCGCCGTCCTCTTCCGGGAAGAGCTGGGAAGCTGGCCCCCTGGGGCCCACGGCACCACCTTCGGCGGCCAGGCGGTGGCGGCCGCGGCGGCCCACGCCACCCTTGACCTTTTGGAAGGGGGGCTCCAGGAGAACGCCGCCAGGCTTGGGGAGTTCCTCCTTGCGGAGCTTCGCGCCCTCAAGCGCCGCTTCCCCTTCCTGGGGGACGTGAGGGGCCGGGGCCTGATGATCGGCCTGGACTTCGGCGACCCGGACCACCCCCGGCCCGACCTAAGGGACAAGGCGGTGCGCCTCGCCTTTGAGAAAGGGCTCCTCCTCCTCCCCGCCGGGCCCTCCGCCCTCCGCATCGCCCCACCCCTCGTCCTGACCCAGGAGGAGGCCGCCCTTGGGCTTGAGATCCTGGAGGAGGTCTTCCGCGCCCTCTAAGGCGAACCCCCCGGCCTCGAGGCCGGGGGGGCCCATCTGGTGGAGCGGCGGGGACTTGAACCCCGGACCTCCCGCTTGCAAGGCGGGTGCTCTCCCTCTGAGCTACCGCCCCAGGCCTAGGGGAGTATAGCCCAAGGGAGGGGGTTTCGCAAAGGGGACCCGGGGCCTATAATCGGGAAGGTGCGCCGGACCAGCCCTCGGGCAGGGGAAGGTCCCGCGGGAAAGAGGCCGGCGCGCCCGCACGCCGTCCTAGCGAAGGCGTAGACCTAAGCCCAACCTTCCCCGATGGGAGGAATATGCCCGTAGAGATCACGGTTAAGGAGCTCCTGGAAGCCGGTGTCCACTTCGGCCACGAGAGGAAGCGCTGGAACCCCAAGTTCGCCCGCTACATCTACGCGGAGCGGAACGGCATCCACATCATTGACCTCCAGAAGACCATGGAGGAGCTGGAGCGCACGTTCCGCTTCATTGAGGACCTGGCCATGCGCGGCGGGACGATCCTCTTCGTGGGGACCAAGAAGCAGGCCCAGGACATCGTGCGCATGGAGGCGGAGCGTGCGGGCATGCCCTATGTGAACCAGCGCTGGCTCGGCGGCATGCTCACCAACTTCAAGACCATCTCCCAGCGGGTCCACCGGCTGGAGGAGCTGGAGGCCCTCTTCGCCTCCCCGGAGATTGAGGAGCGCCCCAAGAAGGAGCAGGTCCGGCTGAAGCACGAGCTGGAACGGCTTCAGAAGTACCTCTCCGGCTTCCGCCTCCTGAAGCGCCTCCCCGACGCCATCTTCGTCGTGGATCCGACCAAGGAGGCCATCGCCGTCCGGGAGGCGAGGAAGCTCTTCATCCCCGTGATCGCCCTGGCGGACACGGACTCCGACCCCGACCTGGTGGACTACATCATCCCCGGCAACGACGACGCCATCCGCTCCATCCAGCTCATCCTCTCCCGGGCGGTGGACCTCATCATCCAGGCCCGGGGCGGGGTGGTGGAGCCCTCCCCCTCCTACGCCCTGGTGCAGGAGGCGGAAGCCACCGAGACGCCCGAGGGCGAAAGCGAGGTGGAAGCATGAGCCAAATGGAACTCATCAAGAAGCTACGCGAAGCCACGGGGGCCGGGATGATGGACGTGAAGCGGGCCCTCGAGGACGCCGGCTGGGACGAGGAGAAGGCGGTCCAGCTCCTCCGGGAGCGGGGGGCGATGAAGGCCGCCAAGAAGGCGGACCGGGAAGCCCGCGAGGGCATCATCGGCCACTACATCCACCACAACCAGCGGGTGGGGGTCCTGGTGGAGCTCAACTGCGAAACGGACTTCGTGGCCCGGAACGAGCTCTTCCAGAACCTGGCCAAGGACCTCGCCATGCACATCGCCATGATGAACCCCCGCTACGTCTCCGCCGAGGAGATCCCCGCCGAGGAGCTGGAAAAAGAGCGGCAGATCTACATTCAGGCCGCCCTGAACGAGGGGAAGCCCCAGCAGATCGCCGAGAAGATCGCCGAAGGCCGCCTCAAGAAGTACCTGGAGGAGGTGGTCCTGCTGGAGCAGCCCTTCGTCAAGGACGACAAGGTCAAGGTGAAGGAGCTCATCCAGCAGGCCATCGCCAAGATCGGCGAGAACATCGTGGTCCGACGCTTCTGCCGCTTTGAGCTGGGGGCGTAAGCCATGAAGGCGCACCGGGGCCCGGCGTTTCCGGGGCCCCGGTTTTCCATGAAGCCATGAAGTACAAGCGGGTTCTCCTGAAGCTTTCCGGCGAGTTCCTGACCCGAAACGGCTTCGGCATTGAGCCCGAGGCCACCCAGGCCCTGGCCCGGGAGATCAAGGCCGCCTACGACACCGGGGTCCAGCTCGCCATCGTCATCGGGGCGGGCAACCTCTGGCGGGGCGCCCGCCAGGGGGTGGGGATGGACCGGGCCACCGCCGACTACATCGGCATGCTGGCCACCATCATGAACGCCCTCGCCCTCCAAGACGCCCTGGAATCCCTGGGCGTCCCCACCCGGGTCCAGACCGCCCTCACCATCACCCAGGTGGCCGAGCCCTACATCCGCCGCAGGGCCCTCCGCCACCTGGAGAAGGAGCGGATCGTGATCTTCGGCGGGGGGACGGGCAACCCCTTCTTCTCCACGGACACCGCCGCCGCCCTCCGGGCCCTCGAGGTGGGGGCCGAGGTGGTCCTCATGGCCAAAAACAAGGTGGACGGGGTCTACTCCGACGACCCGCGCAAGAACCCCGAGGCGGTGCGTTTTGACGAGCTCACCTACCTGGAGGTCCTGAACCGGGGCCTCCAGGTGATGGACACCACCGCCATCACCCTGTGCATGGAGGCGGGGCTCCCCATCGTGGTCTTTGACATCTTCAAACCCGGCGCCCTGGTGGGTATTATCCAGGGGGAAAAAGTGGGCACCCTCATCCACTAGAAAGGAGGCGGTATGACCCTGAAGGAGCTTTACGCGGAAACCCGAAGCCACATGCAAAAGAGCCTCGAGGTCCTGGAGCACAACCTGGCGGGCCTCCGCACCGGCCGCGCCAACCCCGCCCTCCTCCTGCACCTGAAGGTGGAGTACTACGGCGCCCACGTCCCCCTGAACCAGATCGCCACCGTAACCGCCCCCGACCCCAGGACCCTGGTGGTCCAGTCCTGGGACCAGAACGCCCTCAAGGCCATAGAGAAGGCCATCCGGGACTCGGACCTGGGCCTGAACCCCAGCAACAAGGGGGACGCCCTCTACATCAACATCCCGCCCCTCACGGAGGAAAGGCGAAAGGACCTGGTGCGGGCGGTGCGGCAGTACGCCGAGGAGGGGCGGGTGGCCATCCGCAACATCCGCCGCGAGGCCTTGGACAAGCTGAAGAAGCTGGCCAAGGAGCTCCACCTCTCCGAGGACGAGACCAAGCGGGCGGAGGCGGAGATCCAGAAGATCACCGACGAGTTCATCGCCAAGGCCGACCAGCTGGCGGAGAAGAAGGAGCAGGAGATCCTGGGCTGACCCCGGCATGCCGCGCCCCCTCTTGCCCAAGGGGGAGGAATGACGGACCACCTCCCCACCCGCGTCTTCTCCGCCCTGGCCGGGGCCCTTCTCCTCCTCCTCGTCCTTTGGGGGGGCATCCCCCTCATCCTCCCCACCCTCCTCTTCGTCCACTGGCTCGGCACCCGGGAGCTCGCGGAGATGCTGGCGAGGAGGGGGATCGCCCTCAACACCCCCCTCCTGCTCGCGGGAGGGGTTTTGGTCTTCCTCTTCTCCTTGCCCCAGCTCTACTGGCACTTCCCCCAGGTGCCCTGGCGGGAGGTGGCCCTGGGCCTCTTCCTCCTCGCCAGCTTCAGCTACGAGCTCCTCTTCGGGGCCAACCTCCCCCGCTTCGCCTTCGGCCTCATGGCCTTCCTCTACCTGCCCTGGAGCCTGGGGTACGTCCTCCTCCTCAGGGAGACCCCGGACGCGGCCATGGGCCTTTGGACCCTCACCCTGCCCCTGGTGGCGAGCTTCGCCACGGACATCGGCGCCTACTTCATAGGGCGGGCCTTCGGTAGGCGGAAGCTCGCCCCGGAGATCAGCCCGGGCAAGACCGTGGAGGGCTCCTTGGGGGGCATCGCGGTGAGCTTCCTCGCCCTGGTGGTCTACACTGGGCTCGTGCGCGAGGTCTTCCCCTTCGGGCTTTTGGAGCTTTGGCTTTTCAGCCTCCTCCTCTCCCTGGGGGCCCAGCTCGGGGACCTCGCCGAGTCCATGCTGAAGCGCTTCGCCGGGGTGAAGGACTCAGGGAACTTCCTCCCCGGGCACGGAGGCCTTCTGGACCGGATAGACAGCCTCCTCTTCGCCTTCCCCCTCACGTACTTCCTGGTGGTGCTCTTCACATGAAGCGGGTCGTCGTCCTCGGATCCACGGGTTCCATCGGCCAGCAGGCCCTCGAGGTCTGCCGCCTGAGGGGTTACGAGGTGGTGGGCCTCGCCGCCGGGAAAAACCTCGAGGCCCTCTCCCGGCAGATCGCCCTCTGGAAGCCCCGCCTGGTGGCGGCGGAGGAAAGCCTCCACAAGGAGCTCAAGGCCCGCTTCCCCGGGCTTAGGCTCGCCACGGCCGAGGAGGTGGCCGCCCTGGAGGCGGAGGTGGCCGTGGCCGCCATCCCTGGCCTCGCCGGGCTCGCCCCTACCCGGGCGGCGGTGCGGACCGGGAAGCGGGTGGCCCTCGCCAACAAGGAGGCCATGGTGGCGGCGGGGCCTCTTTTGTGGCGGGAGGCGGAAGCCCACGGGGCCGAGATCCTCCCCGTGGACTCGGAGCACTCCGCCCTCTTCCAAGCCCTCCTCGGGGAGAGGCGGGAGGACGTGGCCGAGCTCATCCTCACGGCGAGCGGGGGGCCTTTCCTCAGGGAGCCTGAGGACCTCGCCCAGGTGACCCCGGAGATGGCCCTCCGCCACCCCCGCTGGCGGATGGGCCCCAAGGTCACCGTGGACTCCGCCACCCTCTTCAACAAGGGCCTCGAGGTCCTGGAGGCCAAGGAGCTCTTCCGCTTCCCCCTGGAGAGGATCAAGGTCCTCATCCATCCCCAGGCCTACGTCCACGGCCTGGTGCGCTTCGTGGACGGAAGCCTCAAGGCCCAGCTCGGCCCCACGGACATGCGCCTTTTCATCCAGTACGCCCTCACCTACCCCGAGCGGGCGGAAACCCCCCTGAAGGACCTCCCCATCCCCGGGGTGCTGGAATTCTTAGAGCCCGACCTCAAGCGCTTTCCCGCCCTCGCCGTGGCCTACGAGGCGGGAAGGCGGGGGGGCTTGGCCCAGGTGGCCGTCTCCGCCGCCGACGAGGTGGCGGTGGAGGCCTTCCTCCAGGGGAAAATCCCCTTCCCCCGCATCCCCGAGATCCTGGCCCGGGTGCTGGAAGCCACCCCTATAGAGCCTCTAACATGGGAGAGCCTCTTCGCCGTGGACGCCTGGGCCCGGGAGGAGGCCAAGAGGTGGGCATGAGCCTGTTCTGGTTTCTGGTCATCATCGGCGTCAGCGTCTTCGTCCACGAGCTCGGTCACTACCTGGCGGCGAGGCTTCAAGGGGTACGGGTCAAGGCCTTCAGCGTCGGCTTCGGCCCGGTCCTTTGGCGAAGGGAGGCCTGGGGAACGGAGTGGCGGCTTTCCGCCATCCCCCTAGGGGGGTACGCCGACATCGAGGGCCTCCTCCCCGAGGAAAAGGGGAGGGGGTACGACGCCCTCCCCTTCCTGGGGAAGCTCCTCGTCCTGGTGGCGGGGGTGGCCATGAACGTCCTCCTCGCCTGGGGCCTCCTCGCCTACCTCTTCAGCGCCCAGGGGGTGCCCGAGGCCACGGGCCGGGCGGTGATCCTCGAGGTCCTGCCGGGGAGCGTGGCCGAGGAGGCGGGGCTCAAACCGGGGGACATCCTCCTCGCCGTGGACGGGAAGCCTTTGGAAAGGCCCCAGGAGATTGAGCGGCTCAAAACCCCGGGCGCCCACACCCTGGCCGTGCTCCGCCAGGGGGAGGAGGTGACCCTCTCCCTCACCTGGGAGGAGGGGATGGAGCGCCTGGGGGTGGTCTACCAGCCGGAGGTGGCCTACCGCAGGGTGGGCTTCCTGGAGGGGCTCGGCCTCGCCGCGGGGCGGACCCTCGCCTTCGGGCCCGCCCTCGTCCAGGCCCTGGTGGGGGGGCTTCTCGGCGTCCTCGCGGGGAACCCCGATAGCGGCGTCCTCGGTCCCGTGGGCATCCTGGCGGAGACGGGGCGGGCGGCCCAGGAGGGGCTTTTCCGCCTGGTGGAGCTCGCCGCCGCCATCAACCTCTCCCTCGCCCTCTTCAACCTCCTCCCCATCCCCGCCTTGGACGGCGGCCGCATCCTCCTCCTCTTCCTCGGCCGCTTCCTCCGCCTCCGGCCCGAGCAGGAGGCCACCGTCCACTACCTGGGCTTCCTCTTCCTCCTTCTCCTTCTCCTCCTGGTCACCTTCCAGGACCTGAGGCGGCTTCTCGGAGGGTGAAGTGGCGGAGGCCACGGTCCTGATCCCCGCCTTCAACGAGGAGGCCACCGTGGGCCGGGTGGTGCGGGTGGCCCGGGAAGCGGGGTTTCCCGTGGTGGTGGCGGACGACGGCTCCAAGGACGAAACCGCCCGAAGGGCCCTGGAGGCCGGGGCCGAGGTGGTGCGGCTAAAGGAAAACCGGGGGAAGGGCGGGGCCATCGCCGAGGGGCTCAAGGCGGTGCGGACCCCCTTCGTCCTCCTCCTGGACGCCGACCTCCTCGGGCTCCGCCCGGAGCACCTCTTCGCCCTGCTTAAGCCTCTTAAGGAGGGGGAGGCCCGGATGGCCGTGGGGGTCTTCCGGGGAGGGCGGGCCTCCACGGACCTGGCCATGCGCCTCACCCCCTTTCTCTCGGGCCAAAGGGCCCTCCGCCTGGAGGACCTGAGGAGCGTGCCCGGCCTGGAAAGGGCCCGCTACGATCTGGAGCTCCTCCTCACCCGGCACGCCAAGCGGGCGGGCTGGCCCGTGGTGTACGTGCCCATGGAGGGGGTGAGCCAGGTGATGAAGGAGGAGAAGCGGGGGGTTCTCGCCGGGCTCGGCCACCGGCTCCGCATGTACTGGGAGATCCTGCGCTACCGGCTCAGGGCGCGCTGAAGCGGACGAGGCCCACGAGGCCCTCCCCCGCCTGGAAGGCCACCACGCCGAGGCCGGGGACGAGGTAGAGGAGCTTCACGTCGGCCCCGCCCCGCTCCGTGGTGAAGGCCACCCGCAGGCGGTAGGCGTTGAAGCGCCCCGCGGGCACCCTAACCCCCTCCACCCCCTCCACCCGGACCGCCAGGGCCACCCGCTGCTCCTGGAAGCGGGCGTTCCCCGACCAAAAAGCGCCCGGGACAAGCCTCTTCGGGTAGAGGAGCAAGGGCGGGGCGAAGGGGAAGAACCCCTCGGGGAGCGCGACCCCTTCCAAGTAGATCCCCTCTGCGCCGAAGCGGAGCCGGTCCTCGCGGAAGACCTTCCCGTCCCGCCGGTAGGCGAGGCGGTACCCTCCTTCCACCGCCTCGAGCGCCTGGACCGTGCCGTCGCTGTAGACGTAAAGCCCCCCCTCAGAGGGGAGGATCTGGGCCCAGGCCAGGCCGAGGAGGAGGCCAAGGCCGAGAAGCCGCGCCACCACCCCCATACCCTTCTTTCCCGCTTTGTTCGCCCTCCTGCCGCCCAAAATCCCCACCCAAGCCTTCTGCCGGGGCCCCCATGCGGGCGCAAGCCCGCATGGGGTGGCCTCACTCCGACTCGCCGAGCTCGTGCCCCCTCTGGGTGGCCGCCTCCACCGCCTCGTAAAAGGCCGCCCGCACCGCCCGGGCCTCGAGGGCGTGGAGGCCGTGGATGGTGGTTCCCCCCGGGCTCGCCACCTCGTCCTTGACCTGGGCGGGGTGCCTGCCCTTGAGAAGCTCCCCCGTGGCCGCCAGGGCGTCCGCGGCGAGGCGGAGGGCCAGGGCCCGGGGCATGCCCATCTTCACCCCCGCGTCCGCCAAGGCCTCGGCCACCACCGCCAAATAGGCGGGGGCGGAGGCGGACATGCCGGTGAAGGCGTCAAAGAGGTGCTCGGGGATCTCGTACACGTCCCCCACCGTGGCGAAAAGGGCCCGGGCGAAGGCGAGGTCTTCCGCCTCCCTGGCCTCCTTTAGGGCGGTGAGGGCGGTGGAGCTCTCCCCGATGGCCACCGCCAGGTTGGCATGGCCCGGACCACGCGGCGGTTGTCCAGCCTGCGGGCGAGGACCGAGGTGGAGATCCCCGCCATGATGGAGATGTAGCCCAGGCGGTGGTGGGCGATCTCCGGGGCCAGGGCGGGGAAGTCCCGGGGCTGGACCGCGATCAGGACGCGCTCGGCCATGCCCAGGTCCGCCCGCGTCAAGGGGCGGACGCCGAAAGGCTCGGCGAGCTCCCGGCTCCGCTCGGGCGTCCGCCCCAAGACCCCCACCTCCTCCGGGCGCAAGAAGCCCCGCTCCAGAGCCCCCTTGAGGATGCTCCGGCCCATCTTGCCGAGACCCACGAAGGCCAGCCTCATGCCTGAGAGTTTACCCTCCGCAGCTTGGCGTAGTAGAAGCCGTCCAGCCCTCCCCTCGGGTCCACGTAGACCCCAAGCCCCCGGGCGAGGACGGGGAAGGGGGGTTGGACGGGCTCGGGGCGGAACTCAGGGTGGCGCGCCAGGAAGGCCCGCACCACCCCTTCCCCCTCCTCCTCCGTCAGGGTGCAGACGCTGTAGACGAGAACCCCCCCTTCCTCCGTGGCCTGGGCCGCCGTCTCCAGGAGCTGGAGCTGGAGGGCGGCCATGCGGGCAGGGTCCTCGGGGCTTAGGCGGTAGCGGAGCTCGGGGTGGGCGCGGAAGGTGCCGGTCCCGGTGCAGGGGGCGTCCAGGAGGACCTTCTTCGCCCGCTCGGGCACGGGCCGGGTCAGGTCCTGGGTGCGGTAGTGGACCCAAAGGCCAAGCCGCCGCGCCGTCCTCGCCCCCGCCTCCTGCCGCCTGCGGTTTAGGTCGTAGGAGACCACCTCCGCCCCCTGGGCGGCGAGGTAGAAGGCCTTGAGCCCGGCCCCGCCGCAGAGGTCCAGCACCCGCTCCCCAGGGCGGGCCTCGAGGAGCTTGGCCGCGAAGAGGGAGGCGGGGTTTTGCGGCTGGAGGCCGAGGGCGGAAAAGTCGGTCTTGGGGCCTTCCCAAAGGTAGCTCCCGGGGACGGGGCCGGGCCTTAGGTCCACCTCCCGGTAGGCGGTGACGAAGAGGGGGGCGGGCTCGTTGAAGCCCTCGGCGAAGGCCACGTCCCCGAAGAAGCCCCGCCAGGCCTCGCAGAGCCAGTCGGGGAGGGAAAGGCGCACGCACTCCGGGGCCTCCCTAGGGGCAAGACGCCGCAAAACGGCGTTCACCAGCCCGGCGAGGCCCGGGTAGCGGCGCTTCGCCTCCTCCACCCAGGGGCTCACCCGGGCGTGGTCCGGCTTGCCCTCAAGCCACTCCAGGGCCCCCAGGCGGAGGATCCAGCGCACCTCGGGGGGCAGGCCCTCGGGCCGGGGCAAGAGGGGGGCGAGGAGGTGGTCCAGAAGGCGGAGGCGGCGGAGGGCCCCGTAGACCAGGAAGGTGGCGTAGGCCCGGTCCCGCTCGGGCCAGGGGGACCGCCTCAGGGCGCGGTCCAGGAGAAGCTGGGCCCGCCCTCCCCGATCCACCTCGAGGAGGACGGCCACCGCCAGGGCTCGAGGCGTCCCGGCCCTCAAGTTTCCAGGGGGTGGGCCTTGATGCTGAACTTCAGGGCGGTCCGCTCCTCGTTCTCCAGCTCCAGCTTGACGAAGGCGGGCTTCACCACCAGGTCCAGGTTGTCGGGGGCGATGTAGCCCCGGGCGATGGCGATGGCCTTCACCGCCTGGTTCACCGCCTGGGGCCCGATGGCCTGGACCTCCACCTCGCCCTTGGTGCGGAGAAGCGCCGCGATGGCGCCGGCCACGGAGTTGGGGCGGGACTTGGAAGAGACGCGCAGCGTTTCCACTTTGACCTCCTATGAGCTCCCGGCCACCCTCAAAGCGTCTTGGGGCGGCTCAGGTCCATCCTAGAGCAGAGGCCCTCCCGGTTCAAGAGGAAGCGGCCAGGACCCGCTCCTCCAGTCCCTTGAGGAGGCTTTCCACGTTCTCCTGCATGAGCTTCTGCACGAGCTTCCGCAAAAGCCCGCCGAAGATGGGGATGGTGAGCTCGTAGGTGAGGGTGAGGACCACCCGGGTCCCCTCCCCTTCCGGGAGGAAGACCCAGGTGCCCTCGTAGCGGTCAAAGTCCCCCTCGGGGGAGAAGAAGCGGTTCCTGAGGTTCTCGTCGTCCCACTCCTCCTCCTCCAGCCAGCGGACCTTCTTCCCCATGGCCACCGCCACCCACCGGCTCCTCGTGCGGGCGCCTTCCCGGGCCACCACCTCGAGGCTCTCCACCTCCTTCAGGTAGGGCTTGAGCCCCTCCAGGTCCTTGGCGAGCCGGTAAACCCGCTCGGGCGGGGCCGGGATGTAGCGCTCGGCGCGTACCTCGGGCATGGCCTACTTATACCCTTCCCCCTCCTCCTGGGCAAGCCGCCAGGCCTCCAGGGCCACCCCCAGGGGAAAGCCCCGCCCCTCGAGGAAGCGGACCGCCCGGGCCTTGTCTTCCCGGTGGCGGTAGCGGCGGAGGACCGCCAAGGCCTCCTCCACCCGGGCCTCGGGCAGGACCTCCTCCACCACCTCCTCCGGCACCCCCCGGGCGAGGAGAAGGGCCCTAAGCTTCCTCGGGCCGTACCGCCGGGCCCGGGTCTCCACGAAGGCGCGGGCGTAGGCCCGGTCGTCCAGGTAGCCCATGGCCTCCAGGCGCCCGAGGGCCGCCTCGGCCTCCGCCTCGCCGAAGCGGGCGGCAAGCTTCGCCCTCAGGACCGCCCGGCTGTACCCCTTGCGGGCGAGAAGGCGGAGGGCGTACGCCAAAGCCTCGCTCCCCATGGGATAATCTTAGGGCCATGCGCGTCTACGCCATCGCCGACCCCCACCTCTCCCGGGTCCACCCCAAGCCCATGACCGTCTTCGGAGCGGGCTGGGAAGGGCACCCGGAGGCCTTCTTCCGGGGGTGGCGGGAGGTGGTGGGCGAGGAGGACCTGGTGGTGGTCCCCGGGGACATCTCCTGGGCCATGCGCCTCTCCGAGGCGATCCCGGACCTCTTGGACCTCGCCCGCCTGCCCGGGAGGAAGGTCCTCCTCAAGGGCAACCACGACTACTGGTGGCCCTCCATCAGCCGCCTCCGGGCCGCCCTGCCCCCGGGGATGTACGCCCTCCAAAACGACGCCCTGGTGGTGGACGGGGTGGCGGTGGCCGGGACGCGGGGCTGGCAGTACCCGCCCCAGACGCCGGAGGACGAGAAGGTCTTCGCCCGGGAGGTGGAGCGCCTGAAGCTCTCCCTGAAGGCCCTCGAGGGCCAGCCCTACCGCCACCTGGTGGTGGCCTTCCACTTCCCCCCCTTCGGCCCCGGGGGGGAGGCCTCGCCCCTCCTGGAGCTCGCCGCAGGGGCCCACCCCCAGGCCATCGTCTACGGCCACCTCCACGGGGCCGACCCCGCCAAGCTGCCGCAAAGCTACCGGGGCATCCCCCTCCACCTGGTGGCGGCGGACGCCCTCCGCTTCCGGCCCAAGCTGGTTCTGGAAGCGGACTGAGGTTATACTCAGTACATGCCTTGGCGGCCCGTGGGGCACGGGGTGGAGGCCCTCTACCTGGCCACGCCCCTGGGACGGCGGGTGGGGTACGGGGTCTACGTGTACCGCTACCGGGGGCTCCTGGTGGACACGGGCCCCCCTAAG
>Ga0255777_10003485_pt1 | contig 13383 bp, 8 predicted proteins | sample 101ome_15_FD_179975 | JGI IMG/M metagenome (GOLD analysis project Ga0255777, IMG submission 179975) | Coastal salt marsh microbial communities from the Groves Creek Marsh, Skidaway Island, Georgia - 101402AT metaG (version 2) | ecosystem: Environmental > Aquatic > Marine > Intertidal zone > Salt...
GAAACGAAACGAAACGAAACGAAACGAAACGCGCGTCCGTCCGTCCGTCTTCCTCGTCGGCCCGTCTCTCTACGCGCACACACACCCGGTGACCCCAAACTCGTGACGACCGCCTCACTCCGACGCCGCCGTCCGTCCGTCCGTCCGTCCGTCGTCGACTGACGCACCGAAGGATTCGGTTCGGATTGACGCGCGCTCATCCATCCATCCATCCATCGATCGATCGATCGAAATCGATCGAGCGAAAACGCCGACATCGCGCGCGCGCCCACGCGTGATTTCCATCGATCGCCCCCCAGGTCCAGGTTCCAGGTTGGGAGGTTCGGCCCCCGGGTGGAGATCTCGGATGCGACGAGACGTACGTACTACCGCGCGTACTGTTTACACACACGCAGATCGCGATAGTCCCGATCCCGAGATTCGCGATCGGTCGGTCGATCGATCGGTCGGTCGCGCGCTTCTGGATAAAATCGACGGGTCACGAACCGCGAATCTCGGGATCGGGTGACCGGCGCCCGGCCCGGCCCATCCCGAGGGTGTGTGTCGTTCGGTCGCGTCCGTCGCAACGGCATACACGCGCACGCGAAACTTTCGAAAGATGATGATGCAAGCTCTCACGTCCACCAACCTCGTCTCGGCGAAGACGGTTCGGGTCGCCGCGAAGAAGCGCGGACTCGTCGTCATGAACAACTCCTCCGGACCGAAGCGGGTGCGTCGCGAACGACGCGCGAGAGCGAACGAGACGCGGATGCGGACGCGAGCGACGGACGCGGGGCTCCAAACCCGAGTCCCTCGGTGATTTATTGAATCGTGACTCGTCGTGGGAAGGACGGTTTCGCGTTCGCGGGTCGGAGGGCAACTCGACGGAAACGCGGACGCGGTGGACGGCGCGGCGACGTCGACGCCGACGGACGTCGGGGATGAATGCGGGGAAATGTTTTCGTGGCGATACCGCCGCGCGGGAGCGGCGTCGGGGGCGTCGCGGAACGCGTGAGAGGTCGATCGCGCGTCTCGGGTTGGGTCGAGGGGTATCGCGATCGGACGATCCGCGATCCGATCCGCGAGGGAGCGACCGACGGGCGGAGGCGACGACGATGAGAGACGACGATGAGAGAGAGTGCGGTGACTGACGAATGGATGCGATTGGTTTTCGATGCACACGCAGGGCGTCAAGGCTGCCCCGGCGCAGCGCAACGTCGGCTACAAGGGCTCCACCGAAGCTGGCTCGGCCCCGAAGACGTGCGTATCTATCTCTTTGCGTTATCTTTTCTCGACTCGTCGCGACCTGTATCGATATGGGTAAACAGTCCGTATTGTTGGTTTGGCTGGTGTTGGCGGCGTCGCGCGGTGAAACGCGCGGCGGATGCGAGAGGGAAACACTCGATGATTTCTTTGTTAAACTCGAGACTGACGGTTGATTTGGCTCGCTCGTTTCGTTTTCTCTTGTAAATTTCAGGCGCAGCGGTAAGGCTGGCTACGTGTACAAGCTCGGCATCCGCAACGGCAAGGCCAACGTCGACGAATACTCCCCGATCTGGTCCCCGCAAGAGTTCAAGTCTGACGGTGACAAGTACGAGGGTAACTTGCTCTACTGGGCGGCGACTGTTGCCGGTGTCATCGGCTCTGGCGCGCTCGCGATCTACCTCACCTCTGCGCTCTAAGCGGTGCTCGCAGAGTCGTCGAAAGCCGTCGCGTGCAGCGGTGGCGTTCGTCTTTAGCATGGTGAAAACGTAGAGAGCGATCGATCGCATGTAATTCACAACGAAGCGCCTAGCTTGCGTTAACGCAGCTTCTTCTCGTGTAAATTTCCTATTCGCGCGCACATGATTCATCTCGATGCGTTGACTCGAGGACGATGAAAATTGCATCGACTGGAGGAGCGTTGACTCGACTCGGGGGCAAGCCAAACGTTGTTGGCTAAATGTTTTTAGGGTAATATCACAAAAGTCGCTCGTCGCCTTCTCCTTCCTTTTCTCAGTTTGATTGTTGCTAGGTATTTTGTTTGTTTTCTGTACAGGTGTTGTTTTTTTCGTTGGAAAAAAGTTGCGTCTTATCGGGTATCCTTTGTTGGCGGAATCGGTTTGTGTCGTGTTTTTGTTCTTCTTTTACGTCTTCGCTCGTCCCATGACGCAGTGAGACGACTTTCTCGACTGATGATATGTTAGGTGTTGTGGACGTTGTTTTATTGTCCGTCACCCTTGAGTTGCTTGGTATCGATGGCTCCCATCATTCCACCCATGCCGTCGCCGCCAAATTCCTTCATGGCGAGTCGTTGCTCTTCGAGATCAACCGTCTGAGTGGTGTTCTCGAGCTCTTCGCGAGCCTTGGCGCGCGCTTCTTCGCGTGCGCGAATTTCAGCTTCTTTGGCTTCTTCGACGGCGCGCTTCTTCGCTTCCTCTTCAGCCTTCTTTTCAGCTTCGAGTCTGGCACGTTCGGCTTCGGCTTGAGCGGCGTCCTCTTGGCGCGACTTGTCGAGCTGTTGCTTTTGTTGAGCGGCAGCTTCGAATTCGCTCCACAGGTCATCAGGGATGGCATCTTGAGTGGCCGCTGCGGCTGGCGCCACCGGGGCGGACGGAGTGTCCGACGTCGCGAGGGTTTCCCAGCCAGACGGATTCTGGATGTTTACCGCAGCCTTGGAGACGTTTTGCTTGATGCCCGGCGCCTCGTTGGCAAAGACGTTGGTCGACTGATCAACTGGGATAGCGCCTGGTCTAGACGTCACGGCGGCAGCTCCACGCTTTTCAGGGTTGCTACCAGCACCTTCGGCGCTGTCATAGCTCGACGTATCAGAGTCGGAGTCGGAGTCATCGCTGTCGGATGCGGCGGCGGCTCCGGCGGCTGGCGGCGCTTGTGGTTTCTTGCCAGTCTGCGCGTCGACGACTTCCTTGTAGCTACCACCCGTCTCTTGCACGTGCTTCAACGTATCTTCGACAGCGGCGAGCTCTCTTGCGGCTTGGGCTTCGCGCATCTTGGCTTCGAGAAGCTGTTCTGCAGCGTTGAGTTTGCGCTTCTTCGGACGCAAGACGCCGCGAACGTACTTGTCGAGCTTCCACAAAGTTTCAGAGTCGAGCTCTTCAATGTTGATTTCAATCTCGTCGTCATCGGCTTGGTCCATACCCTTCTTGCGCTCACTGACAATTTGAACAACGCGACCTTGCTTTTCTTCCGGAAGCTCTTGCAAAAGCATGGTGAGATCGTGCTTCTCTTCAAAGGACATTTCGCGCTTGGGCAGCGCTGTCTCAGCACGAGCCGCGCGCTTGATTTCGCTGCGCGCGCGCTTCTCCTCTCTGAATTCCTTGTACACGTCTTCATCCATGCGCGCGTCGTCAAAGTCAAAGTCTGGATCCTCTTCCGGATCAGCCTTGCGCTTCTGGGCGCCACCACGGGATCTGGACTTTGGACGCGGAATGGGTTCGTCGTCGTCGAGGAAGTCGTCATCCTTGTACATGGCCTCTTGCTTGGCGCGTCTGAGCTCTTCAATCTCGCGGCGCATCTTTTCGAGTTGCTCGCGAGCTTCTTGAACGGCGACGGCTTCCTGACTGATGGGCGTCGCGGGAGTGTTACGAATATCAATCTCTTCTTGAGCCCGGATGGCTTGATCGTGCGCCGTGTATTCTTCGAGTTGGCTGTTCAACCACGCGTTCTCAAACTCATTCTTCATCACCGCACCCATGTGGCCGGCGTCAGAGTCAGGGGAGTTGTACGTCGCACAGTTTTGCCATATCAACCGCATGTCATCGCGGAACTGTTCCGGGTTCTCGTACTTCCGATCATCAAGCTTCTTCTTGATCGCTCCCAAATCCATCGGCTGCTTGATGATGTCGTAGTAATCGGGGATACCGAGGCGCACCGCATCGACTGGGTACAGGAAGATTCTGTGAAACTTGTGTTTTTTGGTCAAGTTGAGAACTTCGCGGCAACGTCTGATCATATCCTTATGACGGAGCTGTCGTTCTTGGTCAATTTCGTGCTCGCGCTGAAGTCGCGCGTTGGTGATGAATCTACCGTCACGCATCTTCTTGTAACCCGCACTCGCCATCGCGGCTGCAGACTTTTTGCCACCCTTTGACCCGCCAGAGCTGTAGTTGCTGTAAGTGGGCATCGACTTGACGGGTCGCGTCGACGTTGGGCGCGGTGGCGGAAGAGAGGCAAAGCGAGACTTCTTTTCCTCCTCAATCTTCTGCACCTTGGTCTTGGCTTCCTCGATGGCTTTCAGACGCGCCAAGAGCTCCTCCTTTTGTCGACGTTTTTGCTCCTTGCGCTGAATGCGTCGCAACTCGCGTTCTTCTTCGGTGAGTTCCTCGTCCGGCTTCTCGGGGATCTTTGCGGAATCGTCGCCAGCAGTCGGTGCCGCAAATACGCCGTCGGAAAAGTCGCCCTCGCCACCATCTGCCTTCGCGGACGGCTTACGAACGCGCTTCTTACTCTCCATCCAGTTTGCCTCGAACGGCGCGTAATCACCAGCTGGCATGTACGCGTAACCCTTTGGCGCCTTGATCGATTGGTTAATCGTGAGCAAAATCTCCCCTCGTTCCGCCTTGACGGCGTTTGCGAGCCACTTCCCCTGCGCCGCTTCTTGCGGAACATCCGCCGCCCCCGCGCCATCCGTTCCAGGCGTCGCCGGCGCGTCAGCCATCGTCGCGTCCTCCGGCACCACCGGTTCGGTGGTCACCTTTTCCGCATCAGCGGCTCCACCATTCTCAACAGCTACGACTTCCGCAGACATATTTTCCCACGGACGAAAGTCTTCTCGTCCGGCTTTGTCAAGGTCTCTGGAAATAAGATCTCGCGTCGGTTCAAACGCGTCTTCGTTCGTTTCTCCTGTGCGCATTGATTCGCACAAATCACCGAAAAGTCAGTCAACCACGTTCTCACGCGTCGTTCAAACCGCAAAATCCCGGCCGACGGCGTCCTCGCGTCACGCTCGACGAACAGTTGATTGGAAATTAAAATGCAGATCCCGAAATGAAAGCTTCAGAAGAACCCTCAAAGACCGAGACGCATTCGCCACCCTATACCCGCCCCGTCGTCGCGTAAAACCCCAACCCTCGGTGTACATCGAAGAATCCCTTCCTCGCGCATCGTTTCCGCGTCGTTTCCACCGTTTCACCCGTCGCAACCCGGCGATGCGCGGACGATTCACTCAGATTCTTCAAGAATGAATGAATGCCTCGTGTACGAAATTCCTTCTTCGAACGTCCCTCCGTCGTCCGTCGCGGCTTTTATCGCGGGTTTACGCGCGCGGAGGATCGATCGTCACCGTCTGCGTCGATGCTCGTCGCGCGCGTCGGCGGACCGTCGCGCGCGTTCGCTTCGTGCGTACGTACCGTCGTCGTCGGGTGGAAGGGGGTGTCGACGTGAGCACCGGGGAGTGAGGCGCCGCCGGTCCGATTGAGACCAAAAGATTTATGTCGTCAGGGTTGTGACCTATACAGTTGATACCTACATAGCTTTATGAACATCTTTTATATTATACCGTTGAGATTCGGACATTTGGGCGAGTGGATAGAGGACGACTCGCGCGCGTTCGGATGAACGATTCGCGACGACGCGACGACGCGGGTCGTGGCTGTAAGTGTTTACTTTTTTTGTCTCTCTTTGGTATCTAGTGGTGTTACAGTGGGGTGAGCGTGGACGAAGCGTCGGCGGTCGTCTTTGTGCTAGTTTGCGTCTCGTTCGGCTGAGTCTTCGGCTCGGGCGGCGCCGCGCGCCTCTAAATACGCGAGCGCTTCCTCGGCTTTGGAGGCGCAGTCGGTGGATTCGAAACACTCGACGAGTTGCCAGACGGTGGTGTCGGTGGGTGGTGCGCCGGCACGAAGGGCGTCGGCGAACGCGCGCTCGGCGAGCGCGGGGAGCCTGGCGCGCGAGTACATCGAGACGAGCGCGTCGTGCGCTCGAGCCGGCACCGCGCGGAGATTTTCCTCCCCGACGAGGTCCCAGAGCTCTTTTTTGCGTTCTTGCGCCGCGCGCGTTTCGTTGTTCTCGCACGCTCGGAGCAGACTGCGGACGAGGGGCTCGGCGCGAAGCTCAATATCGCGGAGCCTGAGCGCTTCGGCGCGTGCGCGCTTTTCCTCCGCGCTCAGCGCTTCGCCTCTCTTGCGCGACGACGTCGATTTCGACGCCGCCTCGGCGTCGAGCGGGCGACGCACGACGCGCCGCCGGCGCGCGCGAGCCGGCGCGGTCGCGTCCGAGGCACGATCGGAGTCTGAATCAGCGGCAGACGCTCGCGGTGGTTGGAAACGACTGCGCCTCAACGAGGACGCTTTGTGCGCGATAAAACGCCCCACAACAGCCTTGTCGACGACGCGGCGCCCGGAGAAGGACGGTGATGACGCGACAACGCGCGTGAGGGAGAGCGCGCGCATGTCCATTGGACCGATGCGGCGCTGTGTGGCGCTATGCTATGGAGTTGAAGGAAACAAAAGGTACAAAATACAAAATCACCGGTCGACTTCGTCGAAACGATGCGGATCTAAATCGTACATCTTGCGCTGTTTCGGATCGCTGAGCGTCGTGTACGCGCGCTGTAAAGATTTGAAAGTTTTCTCCGCCTTGGCTGCCTCCTCTTCCGACGCTTTGACCCATTTGTCAGGGTGCCACACCGCCGCGAGTTTGCGATAGGCCGATTTCACAGCCTTGGCGTCGGCGTCTGGCTTGATGCCCAAAATGTCGTAGAATTTGCCCCCGTTCGGAATCTTGTGCCCGGTGCCGGTGGGTCTCTTAATATCGTGTGGAGAATTCGTGCGAAGCGCCTTTGAGGCTGCGGTGCGGACCATGTTGTCGATTCCTGGGTACGTTGGCGCGAGCGTCTGGGCAAATCTCAAATCGGTAAACGCATTGTGATGATCGCCTCGAGCGGCGCACATGGATGCCCGGAGAATGAAGGTTTCGTAATCTCGACCATTTAAAGCGATGCACTCGGTCAAGTCTTTGGAAGCTTTGGCGAAGCGCGTGTTCGCCGTCTCGTCGTTGACGGAGTCGTATTCGTGCAGCTTGAACACACATTCGGCACGCTTGCGTAGAATGCGACCTCGTAACCACGTCTTCATCGATCCCTCGGGTATGCGTAAGATTTGATCTAACAATCGAATTGCGTTGCTGTACTGACCGTCTTCGCAATCGCGCTCGGCTCGCTGAATCAAATCCTGCAGATGAAGTATTCGTCCGCCCAATTCGACGCACTTCTTACACGCGAAACAATCATACGAATCTCTGAACGAAGCGCTTGAGATTTCAGCCAGAGCTCCGTCGACGTCACCCATGCGCAAACGAGTCTCTGCAACGATGTACTTGCGATCGAGAGAGTCTTCCATCAAGGTTTTACATCGCTCGAGAGCCATCTCGTATCGTTGACATTGTACCAACGCCTCGGCCACGTTGGCTTTCGCGCCTTCAAAGTTTGGATTGGCGCGTAAGAGGCCCTCTGCGCTCAGTAACGACTCAGCTGCGATTTCTTCGTCAATATCTCGCCTCGGCAGCGCGGGCCTGGCTCCGTGTAAGGCTGCTTGCTCTTGACGTTTTACTTCGGCGCTCGCAGCGGCGGCGGCGTGCTCCGCTTCTTGCCTACCCTTGATAGCCTTTTCATTATCCGGATCAATCGTGAGAACCGAATCAAACATCTCGAGTGCCTTGTCCGGTAGCCTCAACTTCAAATTGGCTGTTCCCGCGCGAAGAAGCGCTTTGACGTATTTGGCGTCTCTCTCGATGGCGCACTCGGCGTCCTCGGCGGCGGCTCGGAAGCGTTCCAGCTTAATCCCCGCCGCCGCACGATTCGCGTGGTACACAGCTTTTCTCGGTTCTAATCGAATCGCCTCTGTGAACGCATCGAACGCCTCCTCGTACGCCTGACCGCGCATCGCCTCCATTCCTCTATCGTTTGCGTCCTCGGCGCGCGTCTCGTCGTATTCCCCATCCCTCCACCACGGTACGCTCTCCGGCCTCTCCCTCTGCTCGGTGCTCATCTCATTCAGCGACATCGTCAATCTAACCATCTTCTCCAGCTCCGCCGCCACCGCGGGATCCTTATCCACCCCCGCGCACCGCGCTCGCCATCGAAAATCCTTAAACTTTTCGCGCCTCCAAAGTTCTCCAGCTGTGCGCTCATCCGTCGCGAGTTCCACGCTCGCCGCGTCCCCGAACCCGAACCCGAATCCGGACGCGCCCGCCGTTTTCACGAAAGACTCGCTCCCGATGGTTTTCGCCTCGTCATCGGGCGAGCGCGGTCGTCCCATGGTCGCGCGCGACGCCCGACGCGCACTCTGCGGTTGCGCAGAAACGCCTTTTCGGGTCGTAACGCATGAAAACGTCCCATCGATCAAATGAAAATCGAACCTTGTTTTCACGCTGTTCATCGTGAGTACGAAGCGTTTTTTTATCCTATCGATTTTCTTTGAACCTGGTTGCCTTTTTCCAGGTTGGCAGACGGCGATTAGTCGCGATTGGACAATCACCGGCGCCACACGACGACGACGACGACGACGCGCGAAGCGTCCGCGAGCTACGATGCGAACGATGCGCGCAAACGTGACTTTTGCGTCGACGACCCGTTCGTCGGCGCGCGTCGGCGACGGACGACGCGCGCGCGCGGCGGTGACGCCGACGACGCGTAAAGCGAAGCGAACGAGTGGTTGGGAACGACCCGCGCGCGCGATGACGCGCGGTGGGCGCGAACGCGGTGCGGTTTGCGTCGCGGCGGCGGTGAATGAAACCTTTGTTCAAGTGCCGGCGACGGAAGAGGAGGATGACGCGGTGGTGCGCGCGGTGCAGGATGATGGGGAAGGACTTTCGTTTGTGGTGTTTGGCGCGTCGGGCGACTTGGCAAAGAAGAAGATTTACCCGGCGCTCTTTGCGTTGTATTACGAGGGGAGGTTGCCGAAGACGTTTAAGATTTACGGATACGCGAGGTCCTCGATGACGACGGAGGAGTTTCGGGATAAGATTGCCGAGTCGTTGACGTGCAGGATCGACTGGTCAAAGGCGGGCGAGCAAGACTGCGCCGCCAAGAGCGAAGAGTTTTTTTCTCGGTGCGAATACGTGGCGGGGCAGTACGATCAGGCGGAGGATTTCAGAGCATTGGATGAGTTGATGACGAAGGAAGAGCGTGGGATGAAAAAAGTCAAGCGGGTGTTTTACTTGTCCATTCCGCCGAGTATCTTCGTCCCCGTGGCTCAAAACGCGGCGAGAGAGTGCCAAAGCAAGACTGGGGACACTCGAGTCATCGTCGAGAAGCCCTTCGGGAGAGACTTGAAGAGCTCGCGAGAGCTTACGGCGGCGCTGGCGAACGATCTGAGCGAAGAGCAAACCTACCGCATCGATCACTACCTTGGTAAGGAACTCATCGAAAACCTCACCGTGTTGAGATTTTCCAATATCATGTTCCAGCCGCTGTGGAACAGAAACTACATCCGAAACGTTCAGATCAACTTTAGCGAAAACTTTGGCACCGAAGGCCGAGGAGGATACTTTGACAACTACGGCATCATTCGAGACATTATGCAAAACCATCTTTTGCAGATCTTGGCGCTCTTTGCCATGGAGGAGCCGGCGAGCTTGGACGCGGAGGATATTCGCAACGAAAAGGTCAAGGTGATTCGGAGCATGAGACCGATCGAGATGGACAACGTTGCCCTCGGACAATACAAGGGTCGTGAAACAGACGGAAAGACTTTTCCGGCATACCTGGATGACCCCACCGTCCCGAAGGGTTCGCTTTGCCCGACGTTTGCGGCGATGGCGCTCTTCATCGACAACGCCAGATGGGACGGCGTGCCGTTTTTGCTCAAGGCGGGCAAAGCTTTGCACAAGCGCCAAGCTGAAATTCGCGTCCAGTTCCGTCACGCCCCGGGTAACCTCTACGGTGAACGCCAAGGACGCGTCGAACACGTCACGAATGAGCTCGTCATTCGTATCCAACCAGACGAAGCCATTTACCTTCGAATCAATAACAAGGTTCCAGGTCTGGGTCAACGTCTCGACCAGACTATTCTGGATCTTCAATACAAGAACGCGTACGGTGCCACCGAACTGCCGGATGCGTACGAGCGTTTGATTTTGGACGTCATCAACGGCGACAAGCGTCTCTTCATTCGCAACGACGAACTCGAGGCGGCTTGGAAACTGTTCACTCCTCTCTTGGACAAGATCGAGGGACAAAAGATTGCACCAGAACTGTATCCATACGGATCTCGCGGTCCGATCGGCGCGCATTACTTGGCCAGTCGTTTCAACGTGCGTTGGGGCGACACTGAGTAGATGTAGTAAAACATTAAGCAGCAGCAAGCAGCAGCAGCACAAATGAAAACTTAGACTCGCGACTTTTTTGTAATCAACAGAGAGAAGAAAAGAACAAGTGCAAACGCATTCAGCAACGATTATGGTTTAAATTCGATTAAAAGAATGGTGGGTTGAGGAAAAATTCACTGCGGAAGGGTGGTGTCGGCGCTCACTCTGGGATTTCGTAGAGCACCTTACCTCTAGACTTGCCAGCCTCGAGGTAGTTGTGACCCTCGACAGCTTGCTCGAGCGGGAAGCAGCGGTCCACGGCAACTTGGAGCTTACCAGAGGCGATCCAGCCGAAGATGTCGTTCGCGCGAGACATGAGCTCATCGCGGGTGACGGTGTAATCGTTCAACTTCGGGCGGGTGAGGTAGCCAGACTTGTTGATGAAGCGGAGCGGCGGGAACGCCGGAACGGCGCCAGAGGCATTACCGAAGGAGACAAAGATACCACGGCGGGCGAGGACATCGATGGAGGTCTCATAAGTAGCGAGACCGATACCATCGATCACAGCCTTGACGCCTTCACCCTTGGTGATCTCCATGATGCGTGGGACGAGGTCGACAGAGGTGTAGTCTTCGTAAGACGTACCCGGAGCTTCGTCGTACACGATGAGCTCGTCAACACCCGTGGCGCGAGCGATGTCCTCCTTGCTCTTGGAGCAGGTACCGATCACCTTGTAACCGCGGAGCTTGGCCATTTGCGCCGCCCACTGGCAGGTACCAGAGCCGGTACCGTGGATCAACATCCACTCGCCCGGTTGCACCAATCCGGCGTGTGCAGAGTGCGTGAGGTAGTGCGCCGTCATACCTTGCACACCGCACGACACCGCAACGTCGAGCGGCACACTCTCCGGCACGGTAATGACCTTACTCGCCGGCACCGCCGTGTACTGAGCGTAAGTTTGGAACACGGAAGAGTAGCTCACGCGATCACCAACCTTGACGCCTTGCGCGATGGCTTCGTCGCTCGCCGCCGCAATGTATCCGCCACCCTCTTGGCCACCGATGAACGGCAACTCACGCTTGTACAACCCGCTTCTGTGGTACGTATCGATAAAGTTGATACCAGAGAATTTGTTCTTCACGATGACTCCGCCCGGGGTCAACTTGGGCGTCGGGTAATCTCGTTCAATCTTCATGTTTGAAGCCGGGCCCGTTTCGCGGATCACCGCCGCCGTCTGCTCGCGTCAATCGTCACGTTTCGCGCGTCGTCAGTCATCGCGTCGTCGTCTCGCGCGCCACGGCATCCGTGTTGAGCCATCCTCTTCCTCGCGCGCGACGATCATCATCCATCATCGACCGGTACGACGCGCGGATGGATGGATGGATGGTTGGATAAAGAAGAGAAAATCTCGATCGGCGGCGGCGCATTTTCGAGTCACTTCGCGACGATGCGCGCACCATGACGTCCGGGACGCCGCCAGAGGCGAACGCGCGAACACCGGTGAGGTGTTTACGCAGGGAGCGGGCGGAGCGGGACAACATTTTCAAAGCGGGCGGGCGTCGAGCGCGTCAGCCTTTGAGGCTTTTCAGGTTTTCTTTGAGGTTCCGTTGAGTCGGGTGCTTCATTCTTGGTTCATGAACCGTCAAAAGTGTATAGGGTACCTGGTGCGAGGGCAAGGAATGTTTTACAAAATGGGAAACGCTCTAGAATCGAAAAGCCCGAACGGGCGGATGCGCGGACGGCGGAACGGAGGACTCACGCGACGTCGGTGTCGTCGTCGGTAAATGTGACGACGGACTCGGCGTCGGAATAACTGAGGGGCGGGTCGGTGTCGCGCGCGGGAAGACGTCGGCGAGCGGCGTTGGATTTGGCCGACGCTTGGGCGAGCGATTCGCGAACGGCGCGAAGCGATCGACGTTGATCGACGGATAACCCGTCGATCGGGGTCTCCCCGGCGGCGTTGACGACGTTTTCGTTCGCACCCTTGTTGATGAGGTACTCACCGAGCTCAAAGTAACCGTATCCGTAGCAATAGTGGAGGGCGGTGTTGCCCTGTTTGTTCTTGGCGTCGAGGGGTACGCCCGCCTTGACGCACATTTTGGTGACGCGTTTTCGGTTGTTTTGTGCGGCGACGATGAGCACGGTGTTGCCAAAGCTGTCTCGGATGTCGACATCGAATTCAGCGAGGTTTCGGACGAGAATATCTTGCGCCTCACTGATTCTTCCGTTGCGCACCGCGCTAAAGACGGGATGCTGCGCGCCGTTTGCGTCGCCGCGTCGCGCTTGAGTTGCGACGTCATCCGGAATGATGAGCTTGCTGGGTGAGAACTTTTTGTACGTCGGAGACGCTCCGGAGTCTTGACCGCCACCGGCGTTTCCGTTCGCGTGACTCCTCTTCACCGCTGGCTCTGGAGAGCGCAACCAATCGGGTAAATCTCCTTCGTCCAAATCCGGCTTTGCCGGGCTCGGCGTGCTCGGCGCCGGACTCTGCTTTGCGACATTCGACGCGGCATATCTACGCTCAGCCGTCTCTTCTTCCCTCGCCCACATTTCGTAATCTTTCTTCGTATCCTTGAGCTCGTCCGCGAGCGAACGCACGCGCGATTCGCTCGCATCGCGCGCTCTTCTCAAGGCGTTGATTTGCTCCAACATGGCGCGCTCCTTTTCGGTGAATTGTTTCGTCGTCTTGCGCATTCTATTCAATTCCGTCTTCAATCCCGCCTCACCCACGCCGCTGAGATCGCCGTCGTCGCGAACGACGGAATCGATGTTAACGTCGCGCCCAGCCGCGGCTGCCGCCGCCGCGACAGCCTCTTGTCGTCTCGCGGACACGTTCATCAATCGTTTCTCCTCCTCGCGCAATTCCGCGACGCGCCGATCCGTCTCTTCTCGCTCGCGATTCAACGCCGTCTCTCGCTTCGCTAAAGCCTCCTCTCGAACGCGCAACGCATCCTCTTCGCGCTTAATTTTTAATTCACGCGCGCGAAGGCGTTCCTCAGCCTCTGCGCGATCGATATCAAATCTCAAACGCGCCGGTTCGTCCGCGTCGTCCTCTCGAGCGCCGGCGTCATCCGGCGCTAAATCCACGGGCGCCTCGCGCGCCTGTTCAACCGACGACGCGGCGACGACGATCGGGCCGAGCGCCTCCGCTTCTGCGTCTAA
>Ga0255777_10003503_pt1 | contig 13340 bp, 6 predicted proteins | sample 101ome_15_FD_179975 | JGI IMG/M metagenome (GOLD analysis project Ga0255777, IMG submission 179975) | Coastal salt marsh microbial communities from the Groves Creek Marsh, Skidaway Island, Georgia - 101402AT metaG (version 2) | ecosystem: Environmental > Aquatic > Marine > Intertidal zone > Salt...
ACATTGGAGATTTTGATCAAGTAGAAATAATAGAGGTACTGGTTAAAAAAGGTGATAATTTAAAAAAAAATGACCCAGTTGTAACTCTTGAAAGTGATAAATCTAGCGTAGAAGTTCCTTCGGATAAAGAGGGGACTGTAGAAGATGTAAATGTAAAAATTGGTGATAAAGTTTCAAAAGGTGATTTAATCTTAACTATTTCTAACAATAGTATTAATGATAAAATACCTCCCGTTACAGAGAAAATAATAGAGGAAGCAGAAAATATTATCAAATCAGAAAAAAAAGAAATTGTAGTTAAAGAAGAAAAAGTATCTGAAAGAAAAATAAAAGAAAAAATAGAATTTGTATCAAGTAAAAATGATATTGATCCTCTAGAAACAAAAGAGTGGTTAGAGTCACTTAGTGCAGTAGTAGAACAAGAAGGTCCCGAAAGAGCTCATTTTTTAATTAAACAACTTATTGATCAAGCATATAGACAAGGCTCAAGAATACCTTATACACAAAGCACGCCTTACATAAATACTATTCCCCCCGAGGAAGAAACAAAATCACCTGGGGATCAAAATATTGAAAGAAGATTAAGATCTCTAATAAGATGGAATGCTGCAGCAATGGTTGTTAGGGCAAATAAAAAGTTTCCAGAATTAGGTGGACATATAGGGACTTTTGCATCGGCAGCAACGTTATATGATGTTGGGATGAATCATTTTTGGCGTGCAAAAAATGATAATTTTGGGGGAGACTTAATTTATTTTCAAGGTCATAGCGCACCAGGAATGTATGCAAGAGCTTTTTTAGAAGGAAGGTTAAATGAAAAACAATTAGATAGTTTTAGACAAGAAGTGAATAAAGGAGGTTTGTCATCTTATCCACATCCTTGGTTGATGCCAAACTTTTGGCAATTTCCAACAGTCTCAATGGGTCTTGGACCAATGTTAGCAATATATCAGGCTAGATTTATGAAATATTTAATTAATAGGGGTTTGATTAAAGATGAAGGTAGAAAAATCTGGGCCTTTCTTGGTGATGGTGAGATGGATGAACCAGAGTCTTTAGGTGCCATTGGTTTAGCAGCTAGAGAAAAACTTGATAACTTAGTTTTTGTAATCAATTGTAATCTTCAAAGATTAGATGGACCTGTAAGAGGAAATGGAAAAATTATCCAAGAGCTTGAGGGAATTTTTAGAGGAGCAGGATGGAATGTAATAAAAGTAATATGGGGATCATATTGGGACTCGCTCTTAGCCAACGATAAATCTGGGCATTTAGTTAAATTAATGAATGAAACAGTTGATGGAGAATACCAAGCTTTCAAAGCACGTGATGGATTATATGTAAGAGAGAAATTCTTTGGAAAGTCTCCAGAAACATTAAAGATGGTATCTGCAATGTCAGATAAAGATATTTGGAGATTGAATAGAGGAGGTCATGATCCTCATAAGGTTTATGCAGCTTATGACAAAGCTATTAAAAATGTAGGAAGTCCAACAGTAATAATAGCAAAAACAATTAAAGGCTATGGAATGGGAAAGACTGGAGAAAGTGTGAATACAACTCATCAACAAAAAAAATTAGATGTAGATGACTTAATGTATTACAGAGATAGATTTGATGTACCATTAACTGACGACCAAGTTAAGAACATCGAATATTTTAAGCCAGATGAAAATTCTCCTGAAATAAAATATCTTAAAGAAAGAAGATATGAGTTAGGAGGATTCATTCCAGAAAGGACATCATTTTCAAAACCTATTAAAACTCCTGAAAAAGATATTTTTGATATAATGACAAAATCTACTGGTGAAAAAGAAATGTCTACCACAATGGCACTAGTAAGAATGTTAACTAGCCTCTTAAGAGATAAACATGTTGCTCAAAAATTAGTTCCTATTATTCCAGATGAAGCAAGAACTTTTGGAATGGAGGGTTTTTTTAAAAAGATAGGCATATATGCACATGAAGGACAAAAATATGAACCAGAGGACTCAGCTCAATTAAGTTCTTACAGAGAAGATAAAAGTGGACAGGTATTAGAGGAAGGTATTAATGAAGCTGGGGCCATGTCTTCATGGATTGCAGCAGGAACAGCTTATACAAATCATGATACAGAAATGATTCCAATCTATTTATTTTATTCAATGTTTGGTTTTCAAAGAATCGGAGATTTAGCTTGGGCTGCAGGTGATAGTCAAGCACGAGGTTTTTTAATAGGAGCGACTGCAGGTAGAACAACTTTAGCAGGAGAAGGATTGCAACATCAAGATGGACATAGTCATTTGATAGCATCAACTATACCTAACTGTGTATCCTATGATCCAACTTTTCATTATGAATTAGCTGTTATTTTTAGAGATGGTTTAAAAAGGATGCACGAGGATAATGAAAATATTTTTTATTATATAACCACAATGAATGAAAACTACCAACATCCAGAAATGCCAAAAGGTTGTGAAGAGGGAATTTTGAAAGGAATGTATAAAATTAAAGATTTTTCAAAGCATAAAAAAAATAAAATTCAATTACTTGGCTCTGGAACCATTCTAAGAGAAATGATAGCAGCTGCAGAAATTCTTCAGAATGAATATGAAATAGATAGTGAAATTTGGAGCGTTACTAGTTTTAATGAGCTTAGAAGAGATGGTTTGGAGGTTGAAAGATATAATTTGTTAAATCCAGATAAAGAAAAAAAATTATCATATATTGAGCAATGTTTGGGTAAAAAAGAAGGTCCTATCCTTGCAGCTTCAGATTATATGAGAATGAATTCTGATCAAATACGCCCTTATATTTCAAAAAGCTTCTATTCACTTGGAACGGATGGTTATGGAAGAAGCGATACAAGAAAGAATTTAAGGAAATTTTTTGAAGTCGATAAAGAACATATTGTTGCATATGGATTGAGTGTGTTGGCTAAGGAACAACTAATTGCATCAAAATATGCAAAAGAAGCAATAAAAAAATATAAAATAGATCAAGATAAACCAATGCCAACTAAACTTTGATGAGCAATAAAGATTTAATAGTTCCAAACATAGGTGATTTTAAAGATGTAGAGGTTATTGAGGTTTTAATAAAAGAAGGTGACAATATTAAGGAAAATGATCCTTTAATTACAATTGAGAGCGATAAATCAAGTGTAGAAATTCCAAGTATATATTCAGGCAAAATTGAAAAATTAAATTTAAAAATAGGAGATAAAGTCTCCGAAGGAAGTTCTATAGCAATAATTTCAGCAACAGAGGAGATTGTTGAAAATATAAAAGCAAATAAAGAATTAGAAAATAAGAAGGAAACAATCTCACAGCCCGAAATTAATGAAATTAAAATCGAAGAAAAAAAACCTGGAACAATTAAATTAGCCAGTCCTAAAGCAAGAAAATTTGCTCGTGAATTAGGTATTGATGTTTCAGAAATTAATGGTTCAGAAAGATTAGGAAGAGTAGTTGAAAGTGATATAAAGAAATTTGCAGCTATAAAGATTAACAATCCCAATAAAATTCAACAAGAAAAGACAGAAAAAAAAATTCAAATTCAATACTCTCATTCCGAATTTGGAGAAGTTGAGGTTAAAGATATACCAAGAATTAAAAGAATTGCAGCTCCTCACTTAGTTAATTCATGGAGCAGCATACCCCACGTAACAAATCATGATGAAGCTGATATTACTGAAATGGAAGAATTTAGAAATTCTTTAAAAGACATATACTCAGGACAAAGAAAAAAAATTACCCCTCTTGCTTTTATTATTAAAGCATTAGTTACATCGTTAAAAAATTTTCCTAATTTTAATTCTTCAATTGACGACATCGATGTTGGAAAAATAACTCTAAAAAAATACTTTCATATAGGTATAGCTGTTGATACATCAAATGGTTTGATGGTACCCAAGATAAGAAATGCAAATAACAAAAATATTGATCAGATAAGTAAAGAATTAAAACAGGTGAGCGAAGACTGCAGAAACTTAAAAATAGATAAGAAAGAATTTTTTGGAGGGTCGATGACAATTACAAGTTTAGGAGGGATTGGCGGGTCTTTTTTTACACCTATTATAAATTATCCTGAAGTAGCAATACTTGGAGTGGGGAAATCCTATAAAAAACAGATTTATATAAACGATAGATTTGAAACAAGAACAGTTCTTCCCTTATCTTTGTCTTATGATCATAGGATTATTGATGGAGCAGAGGCAGCAAGATTTAATAACGATATAAAAGAAAATCTTGGTAAAAATTTTGCTTACAAATTGGCTGTTTAGCAAATGAGTAAAACAGTTTCTCTAGGAAGTGCATTGCTATGCACTTTTATTTGGGGAACTACTTTTATAGCCCAAGAAACAGGCATGCAAAATATAGGACCCTATGTATTTAATGGAGTTCGTTTCTTTGTAGGATTTCTTGCTTTAATTCCCTTTTATCTATTGTTAGAAAAAAAAAATACCAAAAAAATAATTTCAAGAAATCCCAAAAGATTTTTATTTCTTTCAATCTCAATTGGTGTCTTTTTATTTCTTGCTTCAGTATTTCAACAAGTTGCACTACTTTATACAGATGTAGCAAATGCTGCTTTTTTTACAATTTTTTATGTGCCCATGGTTCCTATTATAGTTTTTTTTCTATTTAAGAAATCAATACATTGGAGCGTTTGGCCATCTGTATTATTATGTTTAATGGGTGGTTATTTATTAACAAATTTTCATGATGCCACTGTCAGATTGGGAGACTCGCTAGTTATAATTTGTGCAGTATTTTGGAGTTTACACATTATTTTTATAAGCAAAATTATTGAAGAGTTTGATGCTCCTATACTAATTGGGTTAATTCAAACTATAATTGTTTCTGTTCTATCGGTAATTTTAGCTAGCACATATGAAGATTTTATTATTGAAGATATTCTTTCTCAGAAATTTGAAATTTTATATGCGGGTATTCTTTCTGGAGGTATTGCATTTGTATTACAAATATATGCTCAGAAAAATATATCTGCAGCACCTGCTGCAATTATTTTTTCACTCGAAGGTGTTTTTGCTACCATAGCGGCTTGGATTTTATTAAATCAAATTTTAGATATAAATAATATTTTAGGATGTAGTTTTATTTTAGCTGGGGTTTTATTCTCTCAATTAATCCCTGAATTTAAAAAACTAAAAATAAACAATATAAAATAAAATTAAGGCTAAAAGAATTCTATAGAATACGAAAAATTTTAGACTAAATTTTTTTACAAAAATTAAAAAATATTTAATTGTTAAATAAGAAAAAATAAAAGAAAGAAATGTTGCAAAAATAAATACAAAATCAAATTTAATACTCTCTTCAAATAAGTCTTTGATACCCAAAACACCGGCACCAGATAGTGCAGGTATAGATAAATAAAAAGCAATTTTTGATGAATCTACTCTATCGAAATTAAGCAAGCGTGATGCAGTTATTGTTATACCTGCCCTACTTACCCCAGGAATAATTGCAAGAAGTTGAAAAAAACCAATTATCAAAACATTCTTAATACTTAAATCATTTTTTAAATTTTTCTTAATTTTTTGCTTATCAGCAAAATATAAAACTAACGCGAATATAAACGTCGTCCATGAAATTACCTCTAGTGACCTAAAATTATGCACGAAACCAGAAACATGAAAAATAAAACCAATTAAAATAAGTGGAATTGAACCTAAAATCAAAAGAACAACGAGAGGTCTATTTTGAAATAAATTTATAATGTCTTTTCTAAAATAAAATAATATTGCGATTAAAGATCCCAAATGAAGACAGATATCTAATTGTAAAGAGCCTAAATTAAAGCTGCTAATTTTAGAAACTAGGATTAAGTGAGCAGAAGAACTAACAGGTATAAACTCTGAAAATCCTTGAATTAATGCCAATATTGAGGCCTCTAAGTAATTTGAAATCATGGAAGTATTTATTGATAATCAAATTATTACCAAAATAAAGCAATTACGAAATTGCATATCTTATATGTAAAAAACGAAAAACAAGCGAAATTCAACAAAAATTCAAATATATATATCAATAATTATGACCTAAAATATATTTATGTATCATCTTCAATAGTATATATCTCACCATCCATGCCAGAAAAAATGTTAAAATTTGTAGATATAGGTCAACAAAACCCACCTAAAAGGGATAATGAATTAAGAAAAGAGGATTTTAAGGAAATATATTCTGAATTTATAAAAGAAAAAGCCAGAGAACAATCTAGCAGGTGTTCACAATGTGGGGTACCATTTTGCCAAGTTCACTGTCCATTGAGTAACAATATTCCTGACTGGCTAAAATTAACTGCAGAAGGTAGGTATGAAGAGGCATATCAATTATCTCAAAGTACCAATAACATGCCTGAGGTTTGTGGAAGAATTTGTCCTCAAGACAGATTATGTGAAGGTAATTGCGTAATAGAGCAATCAGGGCATGGAACTGTAACAATAGGATCAATTGAAAAATTTATAACTGAAACAGCATGGGAAAATGGCTGGGTAAAACCCATCCAAGTTCAAAATGAGATTAATCAAAGTATAGGTATAATTGGTGCAGGACCAGCTGGATTAGCATGTGCAGAAGAATTAAGAAAAAAAGGTTATCAAGTTACAATATATGATCGTTATGATCGTTCAGGTGGTTTACTAATTTATGGAATTCCAAATTTTAAATTAGAAAAGCATGTTGTTGAAAGAAGAATAAAACTTTTAAAAGAAGGTGGAATAAAATTTATTAATAATTTTGAAGTAGGAAAAGATGCTTCTTTAAAAGAATTAAATGATAAGCATGATGCTATATTAATTGCTACTGGCGTGTACAAGGCCAGAGAAGTTGATTTACCAGGAAACGATCTAAGTAATATTTTTCCTGCGATGGAATTTCTTACAGCATCAAATAAAAAAGGATTAGGTGATAAGGTTGAATTATTTGATGATGGAACATTAAATGCAAAGGGAAAAAATGTTGTTGTTATTGGAGGTGGAGATACAGCAATGGATTGTGTCAGAACCTCAATAAGACAAGAAGCCAAATCAGTCAAATGTTTGTATAGAAGGGATAAAGAAAACATGCCAGGATCTGCTAGAGAAGTTTCGAATGCAGAGGAAGAAGGAGTTGAATTTATATGGTTAAGCAATCCAAAAGAATTTAGAGGCACTAATAAAATTGAAAGCTTAATTGTTGACAAAATGGAATTAGGAGAACCTGATGATAGCGGGAGAAGAAGACCAGAGGTAAAAGAAAATTCTGAATTTGAAATTAAAGCAGACTTAGTAATAAAAGCACTAGGTTTTGATCCTGAGGAATTACCCAAACTGTTCCAGGAAGATAGACTTCAAGTTACAAAGTGGGGAACAATTAAAGCTGATTTTGAAACCATGGAAACAAATATACCTGGTGTATTTGCGGCAGGAGATATTGTAAGAGGCGCATCACTAGTTGTTTGGGCTATAAAAGATGGAAGGGATGCTGCAGCATCAATATTAAATTATCTTCAATCAAAACAAAAACAAAAAGTTGCATGATTAATAATTATAAAAAAAATCTTAAATTACTAAAAGAAAACTCCGTTTATAACGAAGGAATGGAGCATGACGCTTGTGGAGTAGGATTAGTAGCATCAACTGAAGGTGTAAAATCTCGAAAAGTTGTAGAATATGGAATCCAAGCTTTAAAGGCTGTCTGGCACAGAGGAGCAATAGATGCTGATGGCAAGACTGGAGATGGGGCTGGAATACATATAGAAATTCCGAAAGATTTTTTTATAGAAAAAATTGAGATAACTGGACACAAATATGATGGCTTGGAACTTTGTGTAGGAATGATTTTCCTTCCAAGAAATGATTACCAAGGGCAAGAACAGTGCAGAACAATTGTTGAAAGTGAACTAACAAAGAAAAACTTTAATATTTACGGATGGCGCCAGGTTCCAGTAAATCCTTCAGTTCTGGGAGAAAAAGCTGAGCAAACAAGACCTGAGATTACACAAGTTTTATTTAGACATAATGATGAAAAAATTCTTGGAAAAAGTTTAGAGAGAACACTTTATGAGACCAGAAGAAAAATTGAAAAGGAGGCCTTAAAAAATCAATTGAATGGCTTCTACATTTGTTCATTCAGTTCAAAATCGATCATTTATAAAGGCATGTTTTTGGCTGAATCATTATCAGATTTTTATACTGATTTAAAAGATGAGAGGTTTATTTCTAGATTTGCTATTTTTCACCAAAGATTTTCAACAAATACAGCACCGAGTTGGGATTTAGCCCAACCATTTAGATCAATTGCTCATAATGGAGAGATAAACACTCTAAAGGGAAATATAAATTGGATGAAAGTTCATGAGCAAGAAATGCACAGCCCTTTGTTTGATGATATGGAAAATTTAAAACCAGTAATTCCATCTGGTAACTCAGACTCAGCTTCATTAGACAATGTTTTTGAACTCTTAAACATTTCAGGCCAACCAGCACCCCTTGCAAAACTTCTTTTAATTCCTGATGCTTGGTCAAAAAAAAGCAAAATACTTCCAAGAGATCATCTTCAACTTTTTAATTTTTTAAATAGCACAATGGAACCGTGGGATGGTCCAGCTGCAATTGCAGCAACAGATAATGAATGGGTAATTGCGGCTACTGACAGAAATGGATTAAGACCAATGAGATACACAGTAACAAGAGATAGACTGTTATTTGCTGGATCAGAAACAGGAATGGTGGATTTAAATGAAAAAAAAATAGTAACTAAAGGAAGACTTGGTCCCGGTGAAATTATTGGAGTAAGAATAGAGAAAGGTAAAGTATTTACAAATAGTGAGATTAAAAACTATTTAGCAAAAGAATATAAACATTTTAATAATCAAATAATTGATTTAGACAAAAAATTTCCAATAGAAAATGAAAAAAATATTTTTATTAAAGATGAATTAAGAAATAGGCAGCATTGTTTTGGATATAGTTTAGAGGATTTAGAACTAATTTTACATCCTATGGCAGAAGATGCAAAAGAAGCAACAGGATCTATGGGAGATGATACACCCTTAGCTGTTTTGTCAGATAAATATCGACCTTTGTATCATTTTTTTAGACAAAATTTTAGCCAAGTAACTAATCCACCTATTGACTCATTAAGAGAAAATAAAGTCATGAGTTTAAAAACTAGATTTGGTAATTTAGGAAACATCTTAGATTTTAATAATCTTACAGAGGAAAATATATATGTATTAGATAGCCCTGTTCTATCTAATTCTCAGTTTGATAAATTTATCAATTTTTTTGGAAAAAATTATAGAACTTTGGAATGTGTTTTTGACAAAAACTCTGATCTTGAAAGCTCTTTAGACGAATTAAAAAATCAAGCAGAACAAGCTGCTAGAGAAGGTATAACACAGTTAATTCTAACAGATAAAAATTTAAGCAAAGAAAAATTACCAATGCCAATGCTTTTATGTATAGGCGCTGTAAATACACATCTAATCAAAATGGGATTAAGAGGATATGTCTCAATAAATGTTCAAACTGGAGATGCTTTAGATACACATTCATTTGCAACATTAATTGGTGTTGGTGCTACAACAGTTAACCCTTATCTTGCATTTGATAGTTTGTACGAAAGATATACTAAAAAATTATTTGGAAATTTAAATTTTGATGAATGTGTTTCAAGATTTATCAAATCTGTAAATTTAGGATTATTAAAAATCATGTCAAAAATGGGAATATCAGTTCTTAGCTCATATAGAGGTGGATGTAATTTTGAAACCGTTGGGTTAAGCAGAACAATAGTTAAAGATTTTTTCCCTGGAGTTCTATCTAAAATCTCAGGAATTGGACTTACAGGAATAGAGAAAAAGGTCAGAGATATTCATCAGGAAGCATTTGAAAATAGTACAAATATTTTACCAATTGGAGGTATATATCGTTATAGAAAAAATGGTGAAACTCATCAATACCAAGGAAAATTAATTCACTTACTACAAACAGCTGTTACAGAAAATTCTTATGACATATATAAAAAATATGTAAAAGGAATTTATAATCTGCAACCAATAAGTCTTAGAGATTTGGTTGATTTTAAGACGAAGAATCCAATTAATATTGATGAAGTTGAAGATGTATCTAACATACTAAAAAGATTTGGAAGCGGAAGTATGTCTCACGGAGCTCTATCAAAGGAGGCGCACGAAACATTAGCTATTGGAATGAATAGAATAAAAGGTGCTTCATGTAGTGGTGAAGGAGGAGAAGATGAAGAGAGGTTTAAAATCAAAGACAATGGTGATAGCGCAAACTCAAGAGTTAAACAAATAGCATCAGCAAGATTTGGTGTAACAATAAACTATTTAAATAATTGTAATGAGATAGAAATAAAAATTGCACAAGGTGCAAAACCAGGCGAGGGTGGACAACTGCCAGGTTTTAAAGTAACTAAAGAAATTGCAAGATTAAGACACTCAACACCGGGCGTAACATTAATTTCGCCTCCACCTCATCACGATATTTACTCAATAGAGGATCTAGCCCAACTTATATACGATTTAAAACAAATTAATCCAAAGGCAAGAGTGGGAGTTAAACTCGTAGCTTCATCAGGAATTGGAACAATTGCAGCTGGAGTTGCAAAAGCTAAAGCTGATATAATTTTAATCTCAGGACATTCCGGTGGTACAGGCGCAACACCTCAAACAAGTGTTAAATATGTTGGTATTCCATGGGAGATGGGCTTAACAGAAGCTAATCAAGTTTTAACTCTTAATAACTTAAGACATCAAGTTACATTACGTACTGATGGAGGTATTAAAACTGGTAGAGATGTTGTAATTGCTGCAATGATGGGAGCCGAAGAATTTGGCGTAGCTACAACTGCCTTAGTTGCTATGGGTTGTATTATGGTTAGACAATGTCATTCTAATACATGTCCTGTTGGGGTATGTACTCAAGATCAGAAACTGAGAGAAAAATTCACAGGCACACCAGATAAGGTAGTAAATTTATTTACCTTTATTGGTCAGGAAGTTAGAGAGATTTTAAGTGAACTAGGTTTTAAATCTTTGAATGATGTTATTGGCAGAACTGATTTACTTAGACAAGTGAGCAAAGGGTCACCCAATCTAGACGATCTTGATTTAAATCCTTTATTTGTTCAAGCTGATCCTGGAAAAAATAAAAGATATTGCGAAAGTCCATCAATAAATAAAGTACCTGATACATTAGACCAAAAAATATGGCCTGACATCGAGAAACTGATTGATGCAGATGAAAAAGTTGATCAAGAATTTGAAATTAAGAATACCGATAGAGCAGTTGGAACAAGAATTTCTTATCATTTATATAAAAAATTTGGACATGATAAACTAAAAGAAAATACAATTTCCTTAAAGTTCAAAGGATCTGCGGGACAATCTTTTGGAGCATTCGCAATCAAAGGTTTGAAACTTAACTTAAAAGGTGATGCAAATGATTATGTAGGTAAAGGTCTTTCAGGCGGAACGATATCAATTAAACTTCAAGACGAAAGCAATTTAATATCAAACGAAAATACAATTATTGGAAATACAGTTCTATACGGTGCGACTTCAGGTAAACTGTTTGCAGCCGGGCAAGCTGGAGAAAGATTTGCAGTTAGAAATTCAGGTGCAACAGCCGTGATTGAGGGTTGTGACTCTAATGGATGTGAATACATGACTGGAGGAGATATTATTATTTTAGGAGATGTAGGTGATAATTTTGCTGCAGGGATGACAGGCGGAATGGCATTTGTATATGATGTTAATCAGAACTTTGATAAAAAAGTAAATCCTGAAAGTGTTATTTGGCAAAAACCAGAAACTGAATTTTGGAAAAACTATCTTAAAAATTTAATTGAGGAACATGTAAAGGAAACAAACTCAATTTATGCTAAGAAAATATTAGATAATTTTGATGTTGAATTAGGAAAATTTTATCAAGTTTGTCCTAAAGAAATGTTAGATAAACTTGAAAATCCAATTACTTTAAAATCTACTATTGGTTTTGCTAGCTAATTATTTAAATTTTTCTGAATTTTATCTAATTCAGAGTTAATTTTTCTTAAATTTTTTCTGCTTGATAAACTGTGATCTCCATTTTTGATTGTTATCATTCTTTTTTTTTTACTTTTGAAAAGCCTTAGCACTTTTCTTGAAAAATTTACTGGGACTACCTCATCTTTTTTTCCATGAACCATTGTTACAGGGATATTTAAGTTTATTTTCTTATTTAATACTTTGTTTTTTCTGCCGTCTTTAATTAATTGATAGGTAATAGGATACTCATAATTTCCATGTTTTAGTTGATAAATACCTTTTCTTTGTATCTCTGATTTAATTTTTTTTGAGAATTTTTTCCACATTAAAAGTTCTAAAAATTCAGGCGCAGAACCGATTCCAAGAAAACCTAAAATCTGTTTATGAAAATATTTGAATTGATTTAATGATAACCATGAACCCATACTTGATCCAACTAAAATAAAGCTTTTTTTTCTAACAATTTTTTTTATTGAATATTTTACTTCATGACTCCACTTTGAAATATTACCTTTTGTGAAATCACCAGACGACTTTCCATGGCCTGAATATTCTATTCCTAAAAATCCTAAGTTTCTTTTTTTACAATAATTGATGAAATTTTTTGGTTTTTCACCTTCAAGATCTGACATAAATCCATGAAGAAATACTACGTAGATTTTAGAATTGTTATTGCAATTTATGTATCTAAGCTTTTTTAACTTTGAAAATTTTAAATATTTAAAATTAGCCATAATTTAAAACATTTATGTGATATTATACATTTCTATTAAATGCCATCAAAATTAAAAGTTTTACAAGTTATTCCAAAGTTAGGCTACGGTGGAGCCGAGACGGGATGTTATGATCTTGCACATTATCTATATGAAAATAATTGTGATTCATTTTTAATTACTAGTGGTGGAGAATTATTAAAGTATGTTAATAAAAAAAAAGTAAATTTAATTCGACTTCCAGTTCACTCTAAAAATCCAATTTTAATATTAATTAATTTTTTTATTATTAGTTTCATAATTTTTTTTTACAAAATAAACATAGTTCATGCTAGAAGCAGAGCTCCAGCATGGTCATGCTATTTTGCAACTAGAGTTACTAAAGCAAAATTTTTTACAACATTTCATGGGACGTACAACTTTAATAATAATATAAAAAAATTTTATAATTCTATAATGGTAAGATCAGATGTAATAATAGCAGGCTCTAATTTTATTTTTTCTCATATAAAAAAAAATTACTCTCATCTATTAACAGAAAAAAAAAAATTACTGGTTATTTTTAGAGGTATCAATGTAGATTAT
>Ga0255777_10003506_pt1 | contig 13331 bp, 9 predicted proteins | sample 101ome_15_FD_179975 | JGI IMG/M metagenome (GOLD analysis project Ga0255777, IMG submission 179975) | Coastal salt marsh microbial communities from the Groves Creek Marsh, Skidaway Island, Georgia - 101402AT metaG (version 2) | ecosystem: Environmental > Aquatic > Marine > Intertidal zone > Salt...
TAGGGTTGCCCGGGGGCAAAGCCCAAGGCCAGCACGCGCACATCCACGTTTTCCAAATCATGAATGATCGTGGCCTCGGATTTACCTGCAATTTGCGCAACCTCGGCCAGATGTGGGGCGGCGTCACCGTCAAAACAAACGGGAATGATCCAGCGCCGCTTGGCCGTTGGCACGCCGACAGTTGACCAATCCGTTTTCCTGATCAGATCACTCAGATGTTGGTGCAGCAAAGACCGCACATCCGTCCCCCCCTGAAACCGCACCATGACCGAGGCCAGAGCAGGGGCAATTTCGGTGATATGCGGCAAACCGGCCTCTTCGATCAGACGCAACATAACTTGAACACAGGCGGTTGCGGCCTCGCTCGCTTCGCGGGCAAAGCGGATCAAAAGGGCATCATGGCCAAGTGTGTAAATTTCAGGTGACATTGCGCAGGGACTTGCCATCTTATGTGCCAATTAAGTGCAATGTGATCAAGCCGCTGCGCGGATGCAAGCGTGTTTCTCGCTAAAGATTGTAATATACAAATAAATTCCCAACACCGAATACAGCATCACATCATGCGTTCCAGGAGCCGCCCCATGAATTTTTGCCCTTCGTTCATTTGTGCGATGCTTATGAATTCATTGGCCTGATGTGCCTGCGCAATATCGCCTGGTCCGCAGATACAGGCGGAGTAACCTGCATCCTGGAATTGACCTGCCTCGGTGCCATAGCTGACCACATGCGTGCCATTATCCCCTGTTAGGGATCGCGCCAATGTTTCGGCAGCGCCATTTTCCTCGGGGCGCAGACCTGGGACAGAGGCACGCGTTTCAATCTTAATAGAGGTTTCGGGGCGCACGGTCTGCATGGCGGCCTCAACACGGCGGACTTCTTTGCGGTATTTCATTTCCCAATCATGGCCATCTTCGCCTGGAACAACGCGGAAATCGATGCCAAACACACAATCCTTGGCCGTGATATTTTGTGCAGTTCCACCATGAATGGTGCCAATATGCGCCGTGGTCCATGGGGGTTCAAATAGGGAAGCTGTTGCCGTTGGTGTTTTTTTCGCATTTTCTTCGTTCACTTGATTGGCCCAGCTGATCAAACGACCCGCTTCCAAAATGGCGCTGACGCCAAGGGTTGGATTTGAACTGTGCACTTCATAGCCCGTGATATGGGTGCGATGCACTTGGCTGCCCTTGTGGCTGGTTACAACCTTCATCATTGAAGGTTCGCCAATAATGGCCAATTCCGCTTTGGGAAAAATGTCCTGCATCAGCGCGATCATGGGCGGCGCGCCTGTGCATCCGACTTCTTCATCGAAGCTGAGCGCGAGTTGAATTGGGCGTTTCAAACGCAAATTTTTCGCTTGTACGAGAGCTGCGATTGCTAATGAATTGAAACCTTTCATGTCACAAGTCCCACGTCCGTAAAGACGTCCACTTTTTTCAGTCAAAGTGAAAGGATCTGAGTGCCATTCTTGACCTTCTACTGGAACTACATCTGTATGACCAGAAAGGATTATTCCGCCCCCTGTGTTTGGGCCAACGTGAGCCATTATGGCTGCCTTGTCGCCAACTTCATTATAATGGCGGTGGCAATTGATACCGTGACCATTCAAATATTCTTCCACCCAGTCGACCAACGGCAAATTGGTATCGCAGCTTATGGTTGGAAATGATATTAAATTCTCCAAGATCTTCGTCGCAGACAAGGTTACGGGCATTGTTATTCAACCTCTTTATTACAATTGTATCAAGTATCGTTTGATTTGCACAAATACGATAGGCTGGAGTAAGCTGTGTGTAATTATCGCTGTCAATGCTCCAAGTGCTTGATCGTAAATTTGGGATTGTTGGCATCATTGTTACAGGATGTTTTCTTAAAATTGATGGGTGAAAATTCTACGATGGGTGAAAATATGGATAAGCGGGAAGCTTTAGTAAATGCGGCCAAAATATATATAAATGAAGGCAAATATGAGGACGAGTTAGCTAAGCATATACAACACAAATCGGAAAGCCAGAATGACGATCATCACAGCCATCTGAAAAGTTATTTGCGTGAAGCATTACAGCCGCTTTTTACCTCTATGGGGTTTACCATCAAAGAATATACCTCAGCTTCAAAAAATATATTTCTCGTGTGCAGGCGTATTGAGCACCAAGACAATGTTACTATTTTAAGTTATGGCCACGGAGATGTGACTTTGGGTCAATCAGACGAGTGGACCTTCGGAAAAGGTCCATATCAGCTTTTTAACGATGGAGAAAAGCTATTCGGCAGAGGGACTGCCGATAATAAGGGCCAACTTCTCATAAATTTGCTGGCGCTTAAGCTTGTCTTGGAAAAGAGAGGCAAGTTGGGTTTTAACAGCATATGGATCATAGAAATGGGCGAAGAGATTGGCTCGCCTGGCCTTGAGCAATTTTGTATTGAATATGCTGAAACTTTAATGGCGGACGTATTGATTGCATCTGATGGGCCACGGCTCAAACATGATGTCCCGCTGATATTTTTGGGAGCTCGCGGATCTTTAAACTTTGAGCTGGCTATCAATTTGCGAAAATCTGCATATCACTCCGGAAACGCAGGCGGGATACTCTCAGACCCATCGATAATCCTTGCACATGCTATCGCCGCGATAACTGATAATAGAGGACAAATTTGTATTCCAGCCTGGCGTCCAAATTCACTAACAAAAAATATTAAGCACATGCTAAAGAAATTGCCAGTCCCATCTGACGTTGAAATATGCGACTGGGGAGAGCTAGATTTACTACCACAAGAAAGACTTTATGGTTGGAATTCATTTGCAGTTTTGGCCATGGAAAGTGGAAACTCTCAACAGCCTATCAATGCGATACCAGGATCTGCTCATGCGATGTGTCAATTGAGATTTGTTGTAGGTACAAATGTGAATGATATTATTCCGGCTCTACGAAGACATTTGGATGAAAAAGGTTTTGGAAACGTCAGTATTCGAAAATCAGAAAAGAGCTATTTTCCTGCTACACGCTCTGACCCAAGCAATCACTGGGTGCAACTGGTTCAAAAATCTTTAGAGAAAACTTATGGTGAGAAAATTCATATTTCCCCTAACTTAGGCGGGTCTTTACCAAATCATGTTTTTTCCGAAACCTTAAATTTGCCGACTATTTGGATACCCCACTCATATGCTGGCTGTAATCAACACGGGCCAAACGAGCATATACTTCTTTCTACTGTTCGGCAGTCAATGGCATTGATGGTGGGCTTGTACTGGGATATTGCTGAGAAGCATGAATTTGCGAATTAGAGTTTCATTAATAAATCCGTGTTGGGCATCAATTTGAGTAATTCCTGAGTATATTGGTGTTGTGGTTCGGTGAAAAGTTTTTCTGCTGTTGCGATTTCACAAACTTTCCCATTTTTCATTACTGCGATCCTATCACACATTTGCCTGATGACAGGTAAATCATGACTGATAAATAGCATTGTTAAACCTAGTTCTTGCTGAAGATCTTTGAGCAAATTTAGAATTGTTGCTTGGACGGATACATCTAAAGCTGACGTTGGTTCATCGCAAATCAAGATCCGAGGTCTAGATGCAAGCGCTCGTGCTATCGAAATCCTTTGACGCTGTCCGCCTGAAAACTCATGTGGATAACGCAAAGCCGCCTTGGACCCTAGCCCAACGTGCTCTAGCAAATCATCAACTATCCGACGGGTGTCGGTTTCATCTCTAGACAGCTTATTGAAGCGGATTGGTTCAGCAACAATATCCAACACTCGCATACGTGAATTTAACGAAGAATAGGGGTCTTGAAAGATCATTTGTAATGATCGTCCAAGATTGCGCTTAACTTGCCCGCGTTTTTTATGGTGAAAGTTTGTCCCTGATATCTCTATTACACCTTCATCAGGTGTATGCAGGCCAGCAATTAATCTTGCCACTGTGGATTTCCCAGATCCCGACTCTCCCACCAATCCGAAGGTTTCCCCGGACTCTACAGCGAAACTCACTTGGTCAACAGCGCGTATTAATTTTCTTCTGCTTTTGATAATCGATTTTTTCAGAGTGAATGAGAGTGAAAGATTTTTAACTTCAATCACACTGGTACTACCGGATGGCATCACCGTTTGACCCAACCAATGTTTTTTAATGTTGATACGTCTAAATGTTTCTGAATTGCCGTCGATATAATCAATCGATTTAAACCTGTGTAACCGTTTATCGGAGCGCGGCACCGCAGATATAAGTGATTTGGTGTATTCGTGCTGAGGATCGCCAAGAATTTGCGAAACACCTCCATGTTCAACAATTTCTCCACGGTACATCACTGCCACCCTGTCAGCGATATTCGCTATAACACCAATATCATGAGTTACGAAAATTACACCGAGGCCTTTATTTTTGCATTGGTCTTTGATCAAATCAAGAATCTGGGCTTGCAATGAAACATCAAGAGCAGTGGTGGGTTCGTCTGCAATGATTAACTCCGGATTACCTGCTAACGCTAATGCTATAACAACTCTTTGACGCATGCCCCCGGAAAATTGATGAGGGTAGGCGCTTAGTCTCAATTTGGCCTCTGGTATTCCAACCTGTTCTAGCAATTCAATCGCTAGGTTTAATGCTTTCAGTCCTTTACATGCGGTCGTTTTTTCGATTGTCTCAATTAATTGAGACCCGATCGTCATCAATGGATTTAATGATGTTTGAGGATCTTGAAAGATCATCCCAATTTGGCTTCCACGGATTGCGCGCATCTCTTCGCTATTCAGGTCGACCAAGTTACAACCGTTAAATAAGATCTCGCCGCTACTTATAATTGCAGGCGGTTCCAAAAGATCAATGATCGCGTTTCCAATAGTTGATTTACCTGCACCTGACTCTCCCACGAGGCCAAGCACTTCACCAGATTTAAGTGAAAAATTTATATTTTTTGCAGCAACAAAGTTGCCCCTGCGTGTTTGGAATTCAACGCTAAGATCTTTGATGTTGAGTAATTCAGGCATTCTATCTGAGCTTTGGATTAAGGGCATCGCGCATCCAATCACCTAATAAATTTACAGCAAACACAAGGATGACAAGTGCGGTTGCTGGAAATAATGTGATCCACCACAAACCAGAAAATAAGTACTCATTACCCACTCTTATCAATGTGCCCAATGATGGCGTATCAGGTGGTATCCCTTGGCCCAAAAACGAGAGAGTCGCTTCCGATATGATAGCTAATGCTAGTCCAATTGTCGCGATTACTAGTACAGGACGTAGTGTGTTCGGCAATATATGTCTGAGCATGATTAACCAATTAGGCAATCCTATCACCCTTGCGGCTTGAACATACTCTTTGTTTGCTTCTACTAAGGTTGCGCCGCGCGTAACACGCGCAAATTGAGGCCAATCAGTTAGACCTATGGCAATGATTACTACATAAATTGCAAAATCATCTCGCATTTCGATGGGTATGAACGCCCTGCCTATCCCATTAATTAAGATAGCCAGCAGTATGCCTGGTATTGTGAGTTGTACATCGGCAATTCTCATTATTAATGCATCTGTAACACCTCCTACGTATCCAGCGATTAACCCCAGTGCTACACCGAGTAGCATACCCAAAAATACTGCAGCTGCTCCAACCATAATGGATAGTCTGCCGCCATATAAAATCGTCGATAACATATCACGACCTTGGTTGTCGGTACCCAAAAGATACTGCGGCTGTCCTCCGTCAATCCAGAAAGGTGGCATCTTTCCGTCCCATAACGAAATCTGAGCCGGATCAAACGGATTAAATGGAGCAATAAGTGGCGCGAATAGACAGATAAATATCATGAAAAACGCAGTAGCTGATGCGAATAAAGCGCTTGGCGTAGTAACAAACGACCAAAAGATATCGTTTTCGGTTAACTTCGCCCAATACGTTTCAATTTTTCTTCTCAGCATTTCTCTAATCTCCGAGCCTTATTCTGGGGTCGACGATGAAATACAAAATATCAACTATCAAATTAATTATGACAAACAATAGTGCGACAAATACTAGGTATGCAGCCATTATTGGTACATCCACAAAGTCAACTGCTTGGATAAACATCAGACCGGTGCCAGGCCATTGAAAAACAGTTTCAGTTATGACCGAAAATGCAATCAAACCACCAACGTTAAGTCCGATGATTGTAATTACGGGCACCAATGTGTTTCTGAGCGCGTGACGAAAGTTTATAGCTTTTTCACTTAGTCCACGAGCACGCGCAAACTTAATGAAATCAGTTTGCATAACTTCAAGCATCTCGGCTCTCACTAATCGCAGAATTAGCGTAAGCTGAAAAAGTGACAAAGTTATTGCAGGGAGTAATATCGCACGCCAACCGTCCACGGACATTAAGGATGTTTTCCAGGGGCCTAACATAATTGTTCCGCTTCTTCCTGATGATGGCAGCCAGCGCAAATGAACTGCAAATATATAAATCAATGTTATCCCAATAATAAACGTTGGGAGACTAACACCGATAAGTGAAACGGATAGTACAGCTTTGCTGATAACAGAATTTCTGCGAATACCAGTATATACACCTAACGTAATACCCACAATTAACGCAATCAACGCGCTTACGAATACTAGTTCTAAAGTTGCAGGTAATCTTTCCAAGATTAATTGGTCTACGGGACGCTTAATCCTGTAACTTAGACCAAATTCTCCGTGCAATATGTTTCCTATGAAACGTGTATATTGCGTTGTGATAGGATCATCTAAGCCAAGTTGCTGTCTAATTTCTATTCGCTGTTCTCTAGTAGCATCTTGCCCAACCATATTGTTTACGGGGTCACCCACGAAATTAAATAGTGAGAAACTTACAGCACTTACGATTGCCATCACCATCGCAGATTGTAAAAAGCGTCTTAAAATAAAACTGAACATCGCAACTTTTGCCCTGGTATGAATTAAGGCATCAGATAGACCTTCTGATGCCTTAATTAGTTTTGTTTATTTCATAACGGCATAACGTGGGCGGAATGCGTCATCAGCTGCAATAGGGATATCGACTTTGTCTGACATTCCCCATGCCAAAACCTGGTGGTGTACAGGTAGGTATGGGATTTCTGCTTTTACGAGCTGCCAGGCTTCGTCAATCATTTTGGTACGCTTTTCGATATCGATTTCAGATGTTATCGCAGCGGTGATTTCATCTACTCTTTCGTTTTTATACCCGGTTGCGTTCCAAGATCCCTCTGATGCTAGCAAGTATGAGAAAACATAGTGACTATCTAGTGTAGGTACGCCCCATCCCAACATATAAAAATCGGTTTCGCGTTTCTGAATTTTAGGAAAGTGCTGCGCCTTAGGAATCGCATCAAGCTTCACGTCTATTCCAATCTTTGCCAGCATGGCGACTGCTGCCTGACAGATTTTCTCATCATTGTTATAGCGATTATTTGGGCAATCTAGCTGAATGGAAAACCCATTTGGATAACCTGCATCGCTTAGCAAGTTTTTAGCTCGATCGACATCATAACCATAACTTTCATCAAGAGCTGGTGTATTGCCCAAAACTCCGGGTGGAGTGATTATGCCAGTTGGAAACGATAGGCCTTCCATCACGACGCGTTGGATTGCGACCTTATCAATCGCTAAATTAAACGCCTCACGTACACGTACGTCTTTAAATGGATTTCCTGTAACATTTGATGAGCGTAACTGATCGATACCTTGATCCATACCAAAGAAAATTGAGCGTATTTGCGCGACTGTCTTGGTGCCCAGACCTTCTGCTGCTTGGATGCGCTTCAAGTCTTGGAGTGGCGGATCCAGAACGAAGTCGACTTCTCCTGATAATAACGCAGCCACACGCGTTGCAGCGTTTGTAATAGGACGATACTCGATGGTATCGACGTTTCCGGGGAATTTCCCTGCGCCCCACCAATTATCGTTTTTGGTTAATACGGTCATCTCATCAGGTGCACGGCTTTTCAATATGAACGGGCCGGTACCATTCGCATTCCGGACTGCAAATGTTTCTTGTTCTGCTTTGAAATCCTGGGGAGCTACCACATTATTAGCTTCGGCCCAATTTTTATCCATCATGTAAATAGATGTCAGCTGATTGGGTAGGATAGGGTTTGGCCCGTTTGTTACAAGCTTAACGGTGTAATCGTCTATTACCTCTACTGAAACTACGTTCTTTGCTTGTTCTTTGTAGTCTGAAGCTTCATGTTTTGCGCGTTCAAACGAAAATACAACATCTTCGGCTGTGAAATCAGCACCATCGTGAAATTTAACATTTCTGCGAAGAATGAATGTCCAGCCGTCGGAACCGGCAGTCCAGCTCTCTGCCAATTCTGGCTGCAAATCTAGATTTGCATCCCGAGTTACCAGGGATTCATAAATTTGGCCGTTCATAGCAATTGTTGGGCCCTCATTTTGTGAATGTGGGTCCATTGTCAAAGCATCGCCTTGGCTGGTCCATCTTAAAATATTTTCTGCCATTGATGATGTCGCAACTGACATCGCCAGGGCAGATACAGTCATTAACTTGGTAAATTTCATAGTTCCCTCCTTTTGTTGAGCAGGCTTATAATTGCCCTGTGATTACGCTACCTTTAATTTTTATAAAATCAACCAGTGTAATTCGATGTGGGATTGAGATCTCTCGTTAGATTGAGTATCCTAAGGTGTAATGTTTTAGTTTAATCTACTAAATAACATTCTATAATGATGCCCTGATTGGAACCTGCGAGAAATGAGCGAGTAAATAGTGAAGGATTTTGCAAATTATACAAGCCTTAAGGGGCGCGCGGTGATTGTATCAGGTGGGGCATCTGGCATTGGTGCCGACATTGTGCGTGGATTTGCAGCACAGGGTGCACGCGTTGGATTTTTGGATCTGGATGAAACCGCGGGTCAGGCTTTGGCCAATGAACTGGGCGGAGACGTACATTTCGCAAAATGTGATCTGCGCGATATTGATGCGCTAAAATCGGCGATTGCATCCTTGCGTGAACAGATTGGGCCAATCACGGTATTGGTTAACAACGCGGCGCGTGATGATCGTCATGATTGGCGCGAAGTGACAGAAGACTATTGGAACGAACGCGCGGCCACAAACATTCGACATCAGTTTTTCGCCATCCAAGCCTGCGCACCTGATATGATTGAACAGGGTGGCGGATCGATCATCAATATGGGGTCCGTGTCATGGATGATGCCACAGGGAAATTTCCCTGCCTACACGACGTCAAAGGCAGCCGTGCACGGATTAACCCGCACGATGGCACGCGATTTGGGCGAACATCGCATTCGCGTCAACACTGTTGTTCCAGGGTGGATTATCACCGAACGTCAAAAGGAACTTTGGCTGTCACCCGAAGCGGAAGAGGCGCATTTGGAACGTCAGTGCCTAAAAGAAATGATTGAACCCGTTTATGTCGCGCGGATGGTTCTGTTCTTGGCCAGTGATGATGCCGCTATGTGTACCGCGCAAAATTTCTTGGTCGAAGGCGGAACCGTTTAAGGCCGTCGCATTATTCTTTGGCGCGTTGTTCGCGCCAAAGAATAACCAATCCCGATCCTATAATTAGGATGATGCCTGGGAATAATTTGTCGACTGGAAATTCCCCAAACAACACCCATCCAAAGAAAAACGCGGTTAGTATCCCAAAATAGCTAAAGGGGGCCAAAACGGTTGCATCCGCCTGTCTGTAGGCGATCATCAAAAAGATTACGCCAAAGCCCCCGCAAATGGACATAGATAGAATCAAACCAGCATCCGTAATGGACAAAATAGGGCTAAAGCTATTTGTGAAAAGCGCGAAAAAGATTGCGCCGATTGCGGCCGCAAAGGCCGAATATAAATACAAGATCGAATTTGAAATCGAACGATCAAAGCTACGCAAACTGACGACGGAGAAGGCATAGCAAAATGCAGCCCCAATCGGCAAAAGCGCTATCCATGAAAATACATCTGTTCCGGGGCGGACAATCCATATCGCTCCGATGAACCCAATGATAACCGCGCCCCAACGCCAGAGCCCAACCTTTTCGCGAAACATCAAAATCGCCAGTAACACCACGAACAGTGCATTTGTTTGTCCCAGCGCTGAAACGGTTGCTAATTCCAGTTGACCCAACGCCGTATAAAACATCAACTGCGCAATCCCGACCACAAAGCCCCGCGATAGGGCCAGTTTCCATTGGTCCAGTTTGTAATCAGAGGGTCGAAAACTCAGTTCGCGTGTATACCACAATAGCACGATTGACGGTAATATTCCGAAAATGTTGCGATAAACCGATAACTCTTGCGCGCTATAGCTTGCAGATAAATAGCGCACGTGGATGCTCATTAAATCGAAACACAGATAGGCGACCAAACAAATTAAAATGGCGCGGACGCTTTGAGTCATGATTAATCCGATCGAATTCTGAAATCGCAGGCATCAACATGCTGCTTTGGATCACGTTAGTGCGTTTCCGATTTGTGTCATAGTATTTTTTGCGCAGGTTTAACGCATTGTAAGAATAGCCAGAATGTGGTTTTCAGCGTCTTTAGAAGGGTTGCTAATACCGTTCGGTTCGACGCCTTCTTTTTCAACTTGTTTTCATAAGACATTGTGAAATCGGAGAATTCATCAACACGTAGTTTATGGGTTGCGAACTCGCCAAATGCAGTTAAGTAAAATTATGCAAGGGAAGGCTTGATTATGAAAATCACAGTTGATGGAGTGCAACACGATGTGGATGTCGAAGCGGACATGCCATTGTTGTGGGCGCTTCGGGATGAATTAAATTTAAAAGGTGTCAAATACGGGTGTGGTGTCGCAGCCTGTGGTGCCTGTACTGTACATATTGATGGTGTCGCTGTGCGATCCTGTCAAACATCTGTCGGTGATTTGCATGGTGCGGTGACCACAATCAACGGCCTTGGGACCCCTGATGCCATGCACGCGGTTCAAGCAGCCTGGGCTGAACATCAGGTTGCCCAGTGCGGATATTGCCAATCAGGTCAAATCATGCAGGCCGCATCCCTATTGTCGGCGAACCCAGAGCCGACAGATGCGGATATTGATGAGGCGATGTCAGGTAACCTATGCCGTTGCGGCACATACCCCCGCATTCGTGCTGCCGTAAAAACTGCAGCACAAACCATGAAAGGAGCTTAAGGATGGGCCGTTTAGGAAAAATTGCCCGCCGCACCTTTTTGATTGGGTCCGCTTCCGTTGTGGGTGGTGTTGCATTTGGGGTATATAAATACCAAACTGAAGGGGAAAACCCCCTATTGGATGATTTGGACACCGATGAGGCCGCGATCACACCATATGTGAAGATTGATGCAAACGGCATTACGCTCATCACGCCACGTGCGGACAAAGGGCAGGGCGCTTATTCCATTCAGGCGGCCCTAATTGCCGAGGAATTGGATGTTGATTTGGATCAGATCAATGTTGATCCCGGTCCCCCCAGCCCAACCTATTATAACACCGCTATTTCCAGCGAGGCTGTTCCGTTCAAACCAACCGATGCTGGGTTCATGGCTGAAAGCATGCGCACAGTTGCGGATGCGGCGATGAAATTCATGGGCATGCAAATCACAGGCGGATCAACCACTGTGCCTGATGGATATGAAAAACTGCGTCAGGCGGGTGCCGTTGCGCGTGAAACGCTCAAGGCGGCTGCACATGAAAAAACGGGCGTGCATGTTACGCGGATGAAAACCCGTTCAGGACATGTTATTCTGCCTGATGGAAAAGAGCTGAGCTATCAATCCCTTGCCTCAATCGCTGCGGATATTGATCCGGTGCGGGATGTTGAGCTGCGCGCAGAAAACGAATGGCGCTATATCGGAAAACCGATGCAGCGCTTGGATATTCAGGCAAAATCAACGGGTACGCAGAATTACGGTATTGATCTTGAACTGCCTGGCATGCTGCACGCAACGGTAAAGTTAAACCCCCACCAGGGCGGTGCAACGGCCACGGATTATGATGCGGCTGCTGCGTTGAATATGCGCGGTATCAAAGGTGTGCACCCTGTGATGAACGGGATTGCCGTTGTTGCGGATAACACATGGCGCGCGTTTCAGGCGGCGGACATGATCTCCGCCAACTGGCCGAAATCAGATATGCCCGACACGATGAAGGGACATTGGCAGGCGCTGTCTGATGCGTTCAATGAAGATCAGCAGGAAATCCAAAACCGCGATGATGGGGATGTCGAGGCCGACTTGGCGAAGGGTAATGTTCTAACTGCAGAATACCGTGCGCCCTATGTGGCCCATGCGCCGCTGGAACCTATCAATGCCACCGTTTTGATGACCGATGAACGCATCGATATTTGGACAGGGACGCAAATCCCACGCTTTATCGAAAACAATGTTGCGAAATTGACGGGGTTTGAGCATGATCAAATCCATCTACATGTGTTGATGATGGGCGGCAGCTTTGGCCATCGATTAGAAGATGATGTGGTCCGCCAAGCCGTCCAAGTTGCGATGAGATACAAGGGAACGCCCATCAAGCTGACCTATCGCCGTGAAGAGGATATGATGCATGATTATACCCGCCAGATCGCGATGGCGCGTGCATCGGGTCGTGTGGAAAACGGTCAGATATCAGCCATGGATTTGGGAATTGCCATGCCATCCGTTGTAGCGTCGCAAATGTCACGTCAGGGCATTTCATTGCCGGGGCCAGATGCGGTTATCGTGACCGGTGCGTGGGAACAGCCCTTTGACGTTCCAAACTACCGCGTCACGGGCTATCGAGCGAAACCCTTGGCGCCGCTAAGTTCGTGGCGCTCTGTTGGGGCATCGACAAACGCGTTCTTTCACGAAAGCATGATGGATGAATTGATCCGCGCCGCAGGTGCAGATCCCTTGGCCGAACGTTTGCGTTTGTGTTCCCATGAGCTCAGCCGCAAGGTTTTGGAAAAAGTGGGCGAGATGTCAAATTGGGGCGCCTCCTTGGGCGAAAACCGTGGTCGCGGATTGGCATTCTGTTTGTCATTCGGTGTAGCCACGGCCGAGATTGTGGATATTACGGTGACAGAGGACGGTATTCGCATTGATGATGTTTACATCGCCGCTGAGGTTGGCAAAGTCGTTGATCCGATCAACTTTGACAACTTGGTCAAGGGTGGGGTTATTTATGGCCTTGGGCATGCGATGAATTGTGAAATCACTTATATCCATGGTATCGCCGAACAGGATAATTTCTGGTCACACGAAGGGATGCGGATGAACCAAACCCCTCGCGTCCATGTGGCGGGATTGGAAAATGGCAATAAAATCCGCGGTATCGGTGAACCACCTGTACCCCCCGCGGCCCCTGCCTTGGCAAACGCTATTTTTGATGCAACGGGTCGTCG
>Ga0255777_10003507_pt1 | contig 13331 bp, 14 predicted proteins | sample 101ome_15_FD_179975 | JGI IMG/M metagenome (GOLD analysis project Ga0255777, IMG submission 179975) | Coastal salt marsh microbial communities from the Groves Creek Marsh, Skidaway Island, Georgia - 101402AT metaG (version 2) | ecosystem: Environmental > Aquatic > Marine > Intertidal zone >...
TTAAATGGTTCAAGAAAATTTGATTTTAATACTTATAAGACTATTAAAAACAAAGAATACGTAAAGAAAATAGTTATTTAAAATATTGATTTTAAAGAACTAATATTATAAAAATTTCAAAAAAAAATACGCACATAGACTATAAGCCAAACGGCTTCCGGTCTCTAAGAGAGAACAAGTCTATGGTGGTTTAACCGGAGAAAAAAATGAACTTACCTGATGTAAATATTAAGCAGTTACTTGAAGCTGGCGTCCACCTTGGACACAAAACTTTAAGATGGAACCCGAAAATGAAAAAATTTATTTTTGGGGAGAAGAACTCAATACACATTATAGATTTAACTAAGACAGTTGTTTTTTTAAATAACGCTCTAAAAGAAATTCATAAGTGTATATCTAGTGGTGGAAAAATACTTATAGTCTCAACAAAAAAACAAGCCGCTGAACAAATTAGCAAGCTAGCAGAAGAGACCAATCAATATTTTGTAAACTTTAGATGGCTGGGCGGAATGCTGACTAATTGGACTACTATACAAAATTCTATTAAGAGAATGAAATTTTTAGAAACTGAGTTATCTAAAGAGGATATAGGCTTTACAAAAAAAGAAATTATCAAATTAGAGAAAGAGAAAGAAAAATTAAAAAAATCTTTAGGTGGAATTGCTGAGATGAAAAAAGTTCCAAATATGCTATTTGTAATAGATACCAATATTGAATCTTTAGCAATTAAAGAAGCAATTAAATTGAATATACCAATAGTAGCTATTTTAGACTCAAACTCTGACCCAACAGGTATAACATTTCCTGTACCAGGAAATGACGATGCCAGAAGATCAATTAACTTATATTGTGAGTTATTAAAAAATACGATCGATGATGCTTCAAAATTTATTAGTAATGATCCTAAGTCGAAAAAGACCGAATTAGAAGCTAAACAATCTTAATTAAATTATAATGAGCGATCAAAAAGAAAAATTAGAAACTATCAAAAAGCTTAGAGAAATGACAGGTGTTGGTTTTTCAGATTGCAAAAGTGCAATAGATGAAACTGGAGGTGATATCGATAAAGCGGTTGAGTTTCTCAGAAAAAAAGGAATAGCTAAAGCATCTAAAAAAATGTCAAGGACAGCCAACGAAGGACTTGTCTTAGTACATAAAGAAAATAACGGTGTATCTTTGTTAGAAGTAAATAGTGAAACCGATTTTGTTGCAAAAAATAAAGATTTTATAAATTTTTGTAAAGAATTATCTGTTTTAAACTTTAAATACAAAGGTGATTTAGATGCTTTAAAAAATGCAAAAATGAAAAATTCTTCCACTGTAGACGAAAGTTTAATTGATTTAATATCAAAAATTGGAGAAAAAATTATAGTTCGTCGTGCAAAGTTTTTTGACTCATCAGACGGACAAATTTATTATTATATTCATAACACAATTGAAAAAGACTTAGCAGGCAAAATCATTGCAGCTGTTAAAGTAAGCAATATTAATGAGAATACCGATACAGGTTTTAAATTGGCTATGCATATTGCTGCTTCTGGACCTTTAGCTATTGATGAAAAAAAATTGGATAAAAATATTATTAATAAAGAGTTAGAAATAATTAAAGCAGAACTAGATAACTCTGGAAAAAAACCGGAGATAGCTGATAAAATAGCAAAAGGAAAAATTAATAAATTTATATCAGACAACACATTGCTTAATCAACCCTGGTTCATGGATCCAAAAATATCTGTCAAAAAATTTTTAAATGAGTCTAATTCCTCTAATCCAATTAATATAATTGAATTTGCTAGATTTAAACTCGGTGAAGGAATTTAACTAAAATATGTTTGATCAAAAAAAAGTAAAAGACAGAATGGAAAAAACAATTATTTCATTCAAAAAAGAGATTGGAACTTTAAGAACTGGTAGAGCTAATTCGGCAATGTTAGATAATATCAAAGCAGATGTTTATGGTCAGTTGATGCCTTTAAACCAACTAGCTACAATAACTACTCCAGAACCTAGAACGCTTTCGATACAGGTTTGGGATGCTACCAATGTAAACATAATTGATTCAGCTTTAAAAAAATCAGATTTGGGCATTAACCCGCAAATAGATGGACAGATTATCCGAATAAGAATACCTGATCTCACAGAAGAGAGAAGAAAAGAAATGATTAAAGTTTTAAAAACTATTGGAGAAAAAGCTAAAGTTTCGATTAGAAACATAAGAAGAGATTGCAATGAGGAAATAAAAAATCTTGAAAAAGAAAAAACCCTTAGCCAGGATGAAAGCAAATCTATTGAAAAAAATATTCAAAAAACTACTGACGACTATATTAAAAATATTGATGACTTGCTTTCTTCAAAAGAAAAAGAAATAATCCAAATATAATTATGAGTTTACCTAAACACATTGCTTTTATAATGGATGGCAATGGTAGATGGGGACAGTCCAAAAAACAAGGTAGAAATTTTGGTCATTTAAATGGTGTAAAAGTAATTGAAAAAATAGTTAAATATTCTTTAAAAAAAAAATTACCGATATTAACGTTTTATGTTTTTTCAACTGAAAATTGGAGCCGACCAATAAAAGAAATTAGATATCTATTTACACTAATAAAATCATATTTTGAAAACGAAATTTTAAATCTAATTAAAAATGGCGTCAGAATTCAAATTTTTGGTGATATTTCAAGGTTACCATTGGAAACTCGAAAGATTTTAAAATCCGCTATTAAATCTACAAAAAGAAATAAAAAAATTACTGTTAATTTATGTATTAATTATGGTTCAAAAAAAGAAATAGTTAGATCGGTTAATAAATCATTTAAAAGTAATAACAAATTTAAGATTTCAGAAAAAAAAATTGAAAAGAATTTATATTTAAGTAAGCCAGAACCAGATATCTTAATTAGAACAGGCGGCATGCGAAGACTTAGTAATTTTATGCTTTGGCAGCTATCATATACTGAATTATTTTTTTTAGATAAGTTGTGGCCTGATTTTAATGAAAAGGATTTAAATAAAATAATTAATAAATTTAAAATGATTAAAAGAAATTATGGTGCAATATGAAACTAAATGAATTATCACAAAGAATTCTTACGGCAGTTATCATCGCACCTATATTTATATTTTTTTCCTATTTAGGTGGTAATTTTTTATATTTTTTATTAATTATACTTTTTGTTTCTTCAATAATTGAATTAAATAAACTTGGAAAATCGCACAAAGATAAATTTAAAAATTATTTAATAATATTATTATTTTTGTTTTCTTTAAATTACGTAAGGGGAACAACTGATCAAGAATTTATTATTTTTTTATGGATAACAATTTCTATATTTCTATCAGATATCGGAGGTTATATTTTTGGAAAAGTCTTTAAAGGAAAAAAACTTACTAAAATTAGTCCAAACAAAACTTACTCCGGTTCTATTGGTAGTTTACTTTTAAGTTTTCTATCAATTCCTATTGTAAATCAAATATCAATAAATTTTTTAAATTCACAAATAATATTCGACTTAAGTTTAGTAAACTTATTATTAGTAATGTCATTTTCAATTTTTTGCCAAGTAGGTGATCTGTATTTTTCTTTTCTAAAAAGAAAATTCTCCATCAAAGATACAGGAAAATTGTTACCAGGGCATGGTGGTATCCTAGATCGAATTGATGGTATGATTTTTGTTTTCATTTTTTCATTAGTATTAAAATTATTAAATATAATATAAATATTATGTCAAAAAAAAAGATTATCATTCTTGGATCCACTGGTTCAATCGGAGAGTCAACTATAAATGTAATATTAAAAAATAAAAAAGATTTTGAATTTATTTTATTAGCAGCATCACAAAACTATAAATCAATAATTTCACAAATTAAAGTTTTACAACCAAAATATTTTGTAATTTCAAATAAAAAAATTTATGAAAAAATAAAAAAAAAAATTAAAAGTAAAAAAACAAAAATTGTCAATAATTTTGACGTACTTAAAAAAATCTCTTTAGTTGATTTCACCATTTCAGCCATTCCTGGAATTGAGGGACTAGAACCAACAATCAATTCAGTAAAAAAATCAAAAAAACTATTAATTGCAAACAAGGAGTCAATTATTTACGGATGGCATTTATTAAAAAAAGATTCGAAAAAATACGGAACCAAAGTTAGTTCTATAGACTCCGAGCACTTTTCTATTGGTACAATTTTAAATAATTTCAAAGATAAAACAGACATTGATAAAATCTATCTAACTGCTTCTGGTGGACCTTTTCTAAATTATAAAAAAAATGAATTAAAAAAAATTTCTCCAAGTGATGCAATAAAACATCCCAGATGGAAAATGGGTAAAAAAATATCTGTCGACTCTGCTACTTTAATGAACAAAATTTTAGAAATAATAGAAGCGCAAAAAATTTTTTCTATAGGTCTTGATAAATTAAAAATTTTAATTCATCCCGAGTCATTAGTTCATGCAATTGTAAAATTTAATAATGGGTTAACTTTTTTTCTATATCATGAACCAGATATGAGAATTCCAATTGCAAATTCAATCTATGGTTCTTCTATAAAAATTAATAAAGTTTTGTCAAAAAATATAAAGAATACAAAAATTAAAAATCTTGAATTTTTTGAACCTAAAATTAGTAAATATAAAATTTTAGAAACTCTTAATTTTATAAAAAAATACCCCTCTGCAGGCATTCTAATTAATTCTGCAAATGAGGAATTAGTAAATATGTTTTTAAGAGGAAAAATTCAATATAACTCAATAATTAGTAGCATTTTGAACTTAATAAAAGATAAAAAATTTAAAAAATATGCTATACATCCTGCAAATAACCTAAACCAAATATATTTTTTAAATGATTGGACACGAAATTATATCAAAAGTAAATTTAAGAAGATTCTAAAATGATAAGAATAGTTTTTACAGTCTTAATGATATTTTTTTCAAACAATTTACATGCCGAAGTTGTTAAAGAAATTACAATTAACGGTAATGTGCGTGTTAGTTCTGAAACTGTTAAAGTTTATGGTGATATTGATATTAATAAAGATTATACGAAAAATGATTTAGATGAGATTCTTAAAAAATTATATGCAACAAATTTTTTTGAAAGTATTAATTTATCGTTAGATAATGGCATATTACGAATTGATTTAAAAGAATATCAGGTTATTAATGAGATCATTATAGAGGGTGAAGAGACAAATAAATTTAAAACAGAAATATTACGATTAATTAATTCCAAAAATAAAAATTCTTTTATAGAAAATCTTGTTATAGAAGATGAAGTAATAATTAAAAAATTTTACCAAAACCTCGGATTTAATTTTGCTGAAATTTCAACTAAAATCGAAAATTTTGATAAAGATAGAGTAAATTTATATTTTCTAATTACAAAGAATAATAAAACAAAAATATCAAAAATTAATTTTATCGGGGATAAAAAAGTCAGAGACACTAAACTAAGAGATATTATTGTCTCAGAAGAACATAAGTTTTGGAAATTTATTTCTAATAATGTTTATCTTAATTTAGATAATATAGAATTAGATAAAAGATTATTAACAAACTATTTAAGGTCTATTGGTTACTACGAGGCTCAAGTTATTTCAAGTTACACCGAAGTTAATAAAGAGGGATATACAATCTTAAATTATAATATCAGTTCTGGAGATCGCTATAAAATTTCAAAAATCTCTACAGATTTAGATCCGTCTATAAGCAAAAATGTCTTTTCCGAAATGCAAAATGTTTATCAAGATTATATTGGCAAATATTATTCACCATTCTCGATAAGTAAAATCTTAGAAGAAATTGATGAAGTTATTGTAGATAACGATCTTCAGTTTGTTGAACACTCAGTATCAGAAAAATTATCCTCTAATTCAGTGGAGATTACATTTAATATTTTTGAGGGAGAAAAAGTATTAGTAGAGAGAATAGATATAAATGGTAATAGAATAACAAATGAGGATGTAATCAGATCAGAATTAATAATTGATGAAGGAGATCCGTTTAATAAAACAAATCTTGCTAAGTCTATTTCAAGATTAAAAGCTAGAAATATTTTTGGAAAAGTTGAGGAAACTGTTGAAAACGGTTCAAGTGATGATTTAAAAATAATTACCATTAATGTTGAAGAACAAGCTACCGGTGAAATTAGCGCCGGGGCGGGAATTGGTACCGATGGTGGAGCATTTGACTTTTCAATCAAAGAAAATAATTGGATGGGTAAAGGAATGCAACTTTCATCATTTTTATCTTTAAGAGAAAAATCTTTAAAAGGATCAATTGAACTTAACGATCCTAATTATAAATTTTCAGGTAATAGTAGATTTTACAATATATCTAGTATTACAAATAACGCTGTGGACTCGGGTTATAAAAATTCTCTTGTAACACTTGGAATAGGAACCAGGTATGAACAATATAAAAACTTATATTTTGCACCTGCTATATATTTAACTTCAGATAAATTAGACGTAGAGTCATCAGCATCTACTAATTTAAAAAAACAAGAAGGCACTTTTAATGATCTGACATTTAATTATAGTTTAACATCTGATGAAAGAGACAGAGCTTATGCAACAACGGATGGTTATATTGCAGGTTTCGAACAATCTCTACCATTGTATGCAGATGCTCCATACATTAAAAATACAATTTACCGTAATAATTATTATTCTTTTACTGATAATGTTATCACTGCAGTTAAATTTTACGCGCAGGCAGTAAATGGTATTGGAGAAGATGTGAGATTAAGTAAAAGAGCGGATATTCCATCTTCAAGAATTAGAGGTTTTGAAAGTGGAAAAATAGGTCCAAAAGATGGAGGAGATTTTATAGGTGGAAACTATGCAGCTGCTCTTAATTTTGAAACATCGTTACCGAACCTTTTTCCAGAAAGCAGCAATTTAGATTTAAATTTATTTTTAGATTTTGCAAATGTTTGGGGCGTGGACTATGACTCAAGTATTGATGAAAGTAATGAATTAAGATCTTCGACTGGTATAGCTATCGATTTTAGATCACCTATTGGTCCTATGAGTTTTATATTTGCGCAAGATTTAAGCAAAGCTGATACTGATAAAACAGAGTCTTTTAACTTCAGGTTGGGAGCTACTTTCTAAATATGAGAAAAATAGTTGTTTGGATTCTACTTAGCTGGTGTTTCGTAACACTATCTGCGTATTCTGGGGAAAGTCATATTATTGACTTCACAAAAGTTCTTAATGAGAGCAAAGCAGGTAAAGAGGCTCAAGAATTTTTAAAAAATAAATTAAATAAAGAAATTAAAAGATTTTCAGATATAGAAAACAACTTAAGGGAAGAGGAAAAACAATTAATCAGTCAAAAAAAAGTGATTTCTCAAGAAGCGTATCAAAAAAAAGTTGATGACTTAAGAAACAAAGTTTCCAAATTGCAATCTGATAGAAATACTTCATTAAATAATGTAGCTAAAACAAGAGCTGAAGCTAGAACAAAATTACTTTCAGCTCTTAATCCAATTTTAGAAGAATATATGGAAAACAATAATGTTAATTTAATTTTAGATAAAAGTTCCATTTTAGTTAGCAAAAAAGAGCTAGATATTACAGATCAAATTATAGAAGTTTTAAACAAGAATTTGAAATCATTAAATTTAAAATAGAAATGAGCAAAACTTTATTTTTTAAAAATAAAGGTCCTTTTAAATTACATAAAATATTTCCTAAAATTAAAGTAGCAAAAGATGTTTCTATTAATAATATAAAAAACATTTTTGAAGCAACCAATCAAGATATTACATTTTTAGACTCAAGAAATTATCTAGAAATATCAAAAAAAACTAAAGCTAAAGCATGCATTACTACTAAAAAACTTGCTCAATATTTACCTGACCAGTGCATTATAATTCTGACAGATAAAGTCTTGTTTGAAGTAGCAAAGGTTGCAAAATTATTTTATCCAGAAGCAGATATAGACTATTTAGATAAAACCTTAAAAAAACCAATAAATAAAAATTATCCTTCTGTAAATTTTGGTAACAATGTTTTAGTTGGCAAGGGTGTAAAAATTGGTAAAAAATCTCAAGTGGGCAATAATACTATAATAGAAAGCAATGTTTATATCGGAAAAAATTGTATTATTGGTTCAGGTGTTCATTTAAAGAATTCTGTTTTAGGAGATAATGTAGTGATACAAAGCGGATGCAAAATAGGGTTAAAGGGTTTTGGATTTATTCCAATTCAAAATCAAAATTTTAAATTTCCTCATATAGGATCAGTACAAATTGGATCAAATGTAGAGATAGCTGCTAACTGTACTATTGATAGAGGATCTTTAGATCACACAGTCATTGGTGATAATACTTATTTAGATAATCAAGTTCATGTTGCACACAATGTCAAAATTGGAAAAAATTGTATGATTGCCGGGCAAGTCGGATTTGCTGGTAGCACGAAAGTTGGCAACAATGTTTCAATAGGTGGACAAGCAGGAATTTCAGGACACCTTACAATTGGGAATAATGTAAAGATAGGTGGCGGAAGTGGAGTTATAAAGGATATTGAGGATAATTCAGTAGTGATGGGATATCCTGCTATTAATTTTAAAGAATTTATAAAAAGTTGGAGAAAATAAAATGGAAAAAAAATCATTATCAAAAGAAGATATTAAAAATCTTTTGCCGCATAGAGAACCTATGCTTTTAATTGAGCGCTTGGTTAATATTGCGCATTTAAAATCAGCTACAGCAATCATGAATGTAAAAAAAGACTCTTTTTTTGTTCAAGGTCATTTTCCAGGACAACCTGTTATGCCAGGAGTTTTAATTGTCGAAGCCTTTGGTCAAGCTGCTGCTGCTTTAACTGCATGTGGAATTGATAAAAAAGAATATGAAAATAAATTAGTTTTTTTAATGAGTGTTGAAAAAGCTCAATTTAGAAAACCTGTTGTACCTGACTGTGAATTACATTTAGAAATTGAGGCAGTTAGATCGCATGGAAGAGTTTGGAAATATAAAGGTGTTGCAAAAGTAGATGGTAATAGAATGGCTAACGCTGAATGGTCAGCGACTATAGTTGATAGAAAATAGTCATGTCTCATAATACAAGTATCATCGATAAAAATTCTAAAATTGCTGAAAATGTAAAAATTGGTCCTTTTTGTTATGTTGGTCCAAATGTCACTCTAGAAAAAAATGTAGAACTTATCTCTCATGTTCATATTGAAGGAAACACAAGAATTGGAGAGGGTACAAAAATTTTCCCTTTTGCTTGTATTGGAACCGATCCCCAAGATTTAAAATTTAAAGGTGAGATGAACAGTGTTGAAATAGGAAAAAATAACAAAATTCGAGAATACGTTACAATTAATCCAGGAACCGAGGGCGGTGGTGGTAAAACAATTATAGGAGATAATTGCCTATTTATGATCTCATCTCATATAGCGCATGACTGCAAAGTTGGTGACAATGTAATTATTGCAAACAATGTGCCATTAGGAGGGCATGTAACAATTGAGGACTACGTTGTGATCGGTGGAAATTCTGCTGTGCAACAATTTACAAGAATTGGTAGGTCAGCGATGATTGGTGGAATGACAGGAGTTTTAAAAGATGTAATTCCTTTTGGCCTATCTACTGGAAATAGAAATGTCCTAAATGGATTAAATTTGATCGGTTTACGAAGAAAAAATTATGATAACAAAAAAATCATTTCATTGAATGAGGCTTATAAACAAATATTTAATAACAATAAAATTAGCACAAATTTATCTGAAATAAGAAAAAAATATAACGATAATGAACTAGTTATAGAAATCTTGAACTTTATTGAAAGAGATAAAAAAAGACCTATTTGTACACCAGAATAATGATTGGATTAATATTTGGCGAAACAGATTTACCCAAATTAATTTTAAAAGATATTAAAAAAAAAAAATTAAAATACAAAATTGCTGATTTGACAAAGTCTCAATTTTTTAAAAAAGATAAAAATTCAAAAAAGTTTTTTATAGGACAATTTGGGTCAATTATAGATTTTTTAAAAAGCAATAACTGCAAACAAGTTATTTTTGCTGGCAAAGTTCAGAAACCAAATATTAAGGATATTAAATTAGACTTAAAAGGATTGGTTTATTTGCCTAAGATAATTAAAGCAGCCAGAAGAGGGGATGCAGCAATTTTAAAAACTATAATTAATATTTTAAAATCAAAAAAAATTTCTGTATTAAACTCAATCAAATTTAGTAAACATCTAACTTTAAAAAAGGGTGTTCACACAAAAATTAAGCCAAAAAAAATTGACAATATTGATATAAACTATGGTGTAAAATTTCTAAAAAAAACTAATCCTTACTCTTTTGTACAAGCAGTAATAGTAAAAAATAAAAAAGTTTTGCAAACTGAGAGTCGGTCAGGAACTGAAATGATGTTAAAGAAAATTAAAAGCAAACATGAAAATTCAATATTAATTAAATTGCCTAAACCGAAACAAGATTTAAGAATTGATCTACCAACAATTGGTTTTAAGACTTTAAAATATTGCAAATTAAAAAAAATTAAAGGCATTGTTCTTAAATCCAAACAAAATATATTTTTAGATCAAATAAAAAGTATCAATTTTGCAAACAAACATAAAATTTTTATTAAAGCGATATGAAGAAAATATTTGTTTTAACGGGCGAAGACTCCGGCGATGCTTTAGCATCTTCTGTAATATCAAAACTTAAAAACAACAGAAAAGATATTGAATATCTTTGTGTGGGAGGTGAAAAATTAAAAGCACTAGGAATTAAATCTATTTATGATTTAAAAGAGATTACCTATATTGGTTTTACTGATGTTTTTTTAAATATATTTAAAATTAATAAAAATATTAATAGAACGGTTGCTGCCATTTTAAAATTTCAACCCGATATATTATTTTCAGTTGATAGTCCGGATTTTACATTAAGAGTAGCAGATAAAGTAAAAAGAAAAAATCCAAATATTAAAGTTGTACATCTGGTAGCTCCTCAAGTTTGGGTCTGGCGAGAAAAGAGAGCAAAAAAAATTGGTAAGATAGTTGATCGTTTACTTTTATTATTTAAATTTGAAGAAAAGTATTTTAGTAAATATAAAGTTAATTATAATTTTGTGGGACATCCACTTTTAGATAATACTGCAGAAGAAAAAATTTCAATGGCTTCAGTGCTTGGTAAAAATCAAGCACTCATCTCGATTTTTCCAGGTAGCAGACAAACCGAACTTAAATTCTTATTACCGGTATTAGTAGATTTTATAAAATGTATGAATGAAAGATATTCAGATTTTAAATTTATCTTTCATGCAACTTCAAATACTAGAACACAAATAGTAGACAAAATTAAATCAGTAAATGATTTAAAAAATTGTGAGGTTATTAGCGACCCTAAGATTAAAAAATATATTCTAAAAAAGTCTATTTTTGCAATTAACAAATCAGGCACGGTATCTTTAGAAATTGCAAAAGAAAAAATTCCGTCAGTAGTTATTTATAAAATGGGTTTATTAAATTATTTTATTGTAAAACTTTTAGTTAAAGTAAAATATGCAAATATTATAAATATTGCAGCTGAAGATGAGATTATTCCAGAACTTATCCAATCTAACTGTAATTCTCAAAAAATATTTGAAGTTGTAAGTGATTATTTAAATAATCCAGATAAGATAAAATTACAGGTCTTGAAAGTTCAAGATCAACTTAAAAACTTTACTAAAAACAATCAATCTTCATCATTAAATGTTTGTGAAGAGTTACTTAAATTTATCTAGTCTTTTTATAACTTCAGACTTTTCTAGAGAAAGCAAAATATCATAGATGCCTGGACCAAATTTCGACCCTGTTAAAGCTATTCTTAGTGGTTGACCCACAGTTTTAAAATCTATTTTATTCTCTGTAATAATTTTTTCTATAATTACTTTAAGAGTATCTTTATTTATATCTTTAGACTGACTGAATTGATCTATAAAATTATTTATTATTTTTTTTCCTTTGCTAATTAATTCAATATCTTCTTTTTTATATTCCAAGGTTTCTTTTAGAAGATATAAAGCGTTATTATAAATATCATTTAGTGTCTTTGCTTTATTTTTTAAAAAATATAAAGAGACCTCAATGCTTTTTAATTTGTCTAATTTATAATCTTTTTTAAATAATTTTATATAATCATTTAAATATTTAAAGAGAACATCTTCACTAGTGTTTTTAATATATGTTTCATTAATGGACAAAACTCTTGTTAAATCGAACTTTGAAGGAGATTTACCAATTCCATCAAAATTGAATAAGTTTATACTCTCTTCTAGACTAAAAATTTCTTTATCTTTGTATGACCAACCTAATCTTAATAAATAATTTCTAAGAGCATCTGGTATTATACCCATTTCAATATACTCATCTATAGTTGCTGCTTTATCACGTTTTGACATTTTTTTTCCTTCAAAACTATGAATTAGCGGAACATGAGCAAAAGATGGCGTTTGCCATTTCATAGCTTCGTGGATTTGCTTTTGTTTAAATGAATTAATTTTATGATCATCTCCTCTGATAATGTGTGTTATTTGCATCTCATGATCATCAACTGCAGCAGAAAGTTGATAAGTAGGAGTTTCATCATTTCTTAAAATAACAAAATCTTCTACAGTTGAATTCTCAATTATAATTTTGCCTTGGACTAAATCTTCTATTGTTGAATTTCCTGTGATATTACTTTTAAATCTTAAAACTGATTTTTCATTTTTGTTAATATTTAACTCTCTGCATTTTCTACTGTAAGTATAGGGCAATCCTTTTTTAATACAGTCTTTTTTGTGTTGTTCTAATTCTTCAGTTGAACAATTACAATAATAAGCAAATCCATTTTTTAATAAAGTTTTGGCGATTTCCTGATGTTTGTTAATATTTTTTGATTGAATAAAAACTTTATCATCATAAGTTAAACCTAACCACTCAAAAGATTTTATGATTTGTTCTTTATATCTTTCTTCTGACCTTTCTTTATCGGTATCTTCTATACGTAAAAAAAATTTACCTTTATTTTTTTTGGCTAATAACCAATTGAATAATGCAGTTCGTACACCACCAATATGCAATGGCCCAGTGGGTGAGGGTGCGAACCTACATTTGAAAGACATTGAAATATAATTAAACTATTTTAGTGAAAGTTTCTATATAAAGAAACTAGTTTTCCTTGAAATTTTACTCTTGAAGCTGCATAGAATTTAGTTTCATAATTTTTATTTGCACTTTCAAGAGCAATTGTATTACCTTTTTTTCTGATTCTTTTTAAAGTTGCTTCCTGATTATCAATTAGAGCCACTGCGATTTGACCA
>Ga0255777_10003513_pt1 | contig 13316 bp, 7 predicted proteins | sample 101ome_15_FD_179975 | JGI IMG/M metagenome (GOLD analysis project Ga0255777, IMG submission 179975) | Coastal salt marsh microbial communities from the Groves Creek Marsh, Skidaway Island, Georgia - 101402AT metaG (version 2) | ecosystem: Environmental > Aquatic > Marine > Intertidal zone > Salt...
GTTGGCGGCGGCGCTGGGCTATTTGGATGCTGGCAGTTGTCCATCGGGGGGAGGATCCGAAAAGCCGCGTAGCTCACTGAGTAAAACCCTTCAAGGCAAGGTATTGAAGGCAATGCCGGAGGGCCTCGTGCTCAGACGGTAATCCTGGAGACTCAGACTGTATGCAGCTGATCTGCTTTACGGCCATGGATAGAAAGCAGGGGACGCTTTAGAGGATACCACGTCAGTCAGCTCTGAAAGACGCAAATGTTAAGCACGACACACTCTCTCATCGACCTGATGTGCCCAGATAGGTTTGCATACATAGGTTTGCCTAACTGGCTTAACTCGGCCGTCGCTCAATTGGAGTGAGCTAATTGAGTCTTCCTGTATACAGCTTTCGATTAAGCATGATGCGTAACCCGATTCATCATCCCGTTCATGGAGCATTTAGCATCCGCTGTCTCATTACTTGATCAGTACTTGATACTCCAGCGCAATCAAGCCATGGTACGCCGTTGCTTAGATAGGAGCGTGCATTGAGCACAGACACCCTTCGGTTATCAGACAAGGTCCTATTAGCCTTGATCGGATTACTGTCCTACTTTGCCCTCTCAGGCACCTTAGCTCCGATGGGGCTATTGATTGAGCCTCTAGCCCGTGAGTTTGAAATGACAGCCTCCGAGGCGGCCAGAGTTCTTTCTGGCTTCACATCGGGGAATCTTCTTGGCGCTTTGCTTGCTCTATTCATTTTGGGGAAGGTGCCGTATCGGCTGCTGGTGCTGTCTCTATATGGCAGTGCTGGGTGCGTGTTGGCATTGCTTCCCTTCTCTCATCAAACGTCAACGATATGGGCTTTGTTGGCGCTGCTCGGGGTCGCCTTTGGCATAGGGCTCGCGACTGCCGCGCAATTGATCGCGCTTATTTACCGAGATGATCAGCGCGCAGCACTGCTTGTGGCAACGGATAGCAGCTTCAGCCTTGCGGGCACGGTGATGGCAAGTTTGACTGTGTTTTTATTGATTCGACCTATTGCCGGCCTTCCGCTGTGGCTGAGTCCTTATATCGCGATTTTCTGCGTGGCTCTCCTCATTATGTTGCTGGCTCTGATTGTCAGATATCCGCAAGGCTCAAGTTCTCCAGGCGATTGGGGCTGGATAAAGAGAACGCCCAAGCCCATATGGGGTGCAGCCGGAGCGCTTTATTGTTACACCCTTGGCCAGACCTCGATTCTGTTGTGGCTACCCTCTTTGCTGCAATCGAGCGCGAGCGGCGTGAGCCTGGGTGGTGATGTGATCGGTCGATACTGGTTTGGTATGTTCATGGGGCAATTGTTAGCGATGGCTTTGGTGTTGGTGTTTGGGCGGACGTGGGTTCTCCGCGTCGGGGCTCTTGGTGCAGCGACAGGTGCCCTCGCAGTTGCGGTCTCAGGTGGCGACCTGATTATGTGGGCGAGCCTTGGCTGGGGGCTTTTTAATCTGGGTATTTTAAAAATGCTGATTTCGCTGGCTGCCGATTGTGCGGAGGAATTACCGGATCAGCTCGTGCCGGCGCTTTTATTGATGGCTACTTTGGGAACGGCGAGTAGCCCGCTCGCGACTAGTTGGCTCGTTGAGGTGTTCAATGAGTCTGCGGCGGTGGCGTTTGGTGTTGGGGCAATGTTTTGCATGCTTGGGCTGACGTTTTTTGCTGATCGGATGAAAGCGGATTGAAAGTGGCTGGGTCGATCTGTGTGTCTCAAAGCCAACATGAGAGAGACAAGCAGGTCGATGTCTTTCGAAGCTCAATCGTTGGCGCAGCGTGGAAATTCTAACGGGAATGTTTGATGGAAAAGACTATTTTTGACACAGATCCAGGTATTGACGATGCCATGGCATTGTTACTGATTCACTCGATGCAAGACCTCGACTTGATGGGCATTACAACGGTGTTTGGCAATGCGAGTATCGACGCGTGTACCCGTAATGCGCTCTACATCTGTGAGCGGTTCGGCTTGCCGTACAGTGTGCATGAGGGAGCAGGTAAAACGCTTGTAGGCAAGGAGGAAGAGGCGTACCCGGATTTTGTTCACGGTATGAATGGCCTTGGAGACATTGAACTTACCGCGGTGACGACATCGAAGCACTCTCAATCCGCTGTCGATTACTTAATCGAACAGTCGAAAATCACTGAAGGTCTCAGTGTTTTGGCTGTTGGCCGGCTGACCAATCTCGCGATGGCATTGCAAGAAGATCCGGGCTTGGGCTCGCGCCTGAGTCGCATTGTCATTATGGGAGGCGCCATCCATGTGGAGGGGAATGTCTCACCTTGGGCCGAAGCCAATATATTTGGAGATCCAGAGGCGGCAGAGGTGGTGTTTAGGAGCGGGACCCGGATTGATCTTGTTCCCCTGGATGCGACCCTGGTGAACATCGTGACTCGAGATGCATTGAGGGACGTTACCAAGAAGATGGGCGATGCGGGGGAATTTCTTTGGTCGATCAAACAGCATTATTTGGAATTTTATAAAACGAAAGGTCGAGGTGATGTGTTCCCAATGCATGACTCAAGTGCAGCTTTAGCCTTGACCCATCCGGAGTTATTTGACTGGGAATCAGGAGACTTGTCCTGCGTAGTAGAGGGTGAGGAGCGAGGCAGAACTGTATTGAAGGCTAATAACGATGGATTACACCGGGTCGCTATCAATGCCCGGCAGGCGGCCAGTTGGCGTGTCGTCCAAGCGTCTTTGCAAAAAGGTTTTGGTGCGGTGCGTTAAGCGATCTGGCGTTTTCTATGCTGACCTTAAACGGGGAGTAAGATGATAACGTCAACTCCTGATTTGCTGATCCGGGTCAATGCCTTGTTCTTTATTACATTGCGCCATTTTTTCGCCGAATAGTTCGAGACTGGCAAGTCTAGGCTCCGAAACCCACCGAGGCAACCTGGGCATAATCTCCCGCAGCGGGCTCTCAACATGCTGATCGGGTATTCAACATGCAGAACAGGCCGATCTAAGCTAAGGCTAAAAAGTTCCACAGAACTATGGATATTTGGTGGAGATCTTCCGCATAATAGGCGGTCAGCTCTCTGGAATCCGACGCCGCAGGAAGCATTGGATGCGTCAGTAGGAAAGTTGGTGAGCAATTTCCGGGTTGTGTAGTGGATTTCAGCATGGCCGTTGCTCAGAAACCGCAATCATCCAGTATGACTGGTTGATCGTAGTAAAAAAGTGGTTCCAGAGTCATGAGAGTGCCCGGGATTGTCGGTCTCGAGTTTCGTTCTTGTAAGCAATGGAATGTGGCTGCTAAACAGTTCATTAAATGGAGATCAGCATATGTCAATCGAGAGATCTAAACTCAATCGATTGCTCGCAGGCCTAATGGGCGCGCCAATCGCAGTAGGGGCTTTTGCTCTTTCTGTGGGGGTTGCCTCGTCGGCGAGTGCAGAAGAAGCCCTAGAAGAAGTTGTGGTGACCGGTTCTAGAGCAAAACCCAGGACGGTGGAAGATTCACCGATTCCTGTCGATGTATTTAGCCAAGCTGAGTTAGAGGAAGTGGGCTACACCGACTCCAACGAAGTGATCAAGACGTTGGTTCCATCCTTCTCGATCGGTCGTCAACCGATTAGCGATGGTGCGACCTTTATTCGTCCCGCGGCACTGCGTGATCTGCCGACAGATAAGACACTAGTACTGGTCAATAACAAGCGTCGCCATCGTGCCGCTTTAGTGCAAATTGGGGGTGCGGGCACCCAGGGGCCTGATATCGCAACCATCCCTATGAGCGCGATCAAGAGCATAGAAGTGCTTCGAGATGGCGCTGGTGCAATCTACGGTACTGATGCTATTGCCGGAACGATCAACTTCATTTTAAAAGATAATAGTGAAGGGGGATCCCTCTCTGTAGATATGGGTGAGTACACAGAAGGAGATGGGCAGAACTACACCGTACGAGGCAATATCGGTTTACCCCTGGGTGATAGCGGGTTTCTCTCAATTTCGGGTGAGGTTTACCAGGCTGATGCAACATACAGAGGCGAGCAGTATTGCAGGTCGGCTTGGTGCGTTGAGCCCGGTTATGTAGGCAAAGATCATACTTATGACAATGCGAGCTCCTATGCCGCCTATCAGGCTGCAAACCCTGAATACGCAGCGAATTGGAGAAACGCCTCCCTAGACGGTCCGGTTGTCCAGCCATGGGGCCGTCCCAATGAGGAAAGGGCTGGGGTGTTTTACAACGCTGCTATTCCACTCAGTAATGGTGAAATCTATTCTTTCGGGAACTACACCAGCAGCGAAGCCGATGGAAGTTTCTTTTACCGATATCCTGGGAATGGTGTCATTGAGGATTTGAGAACCGCGGATGGGAGCATCTATAACCCCACGGAAATTTATCCGGGCGGTTTTACTCCAAGATTCTTTGGAGAAGTAACAGACGTTTCTGTTGTTGGTGGCTGGAGAGGTGATTTATCCGGGGGGCTGAGCTTGGATTTGAGCCTGCGGTACGGATCTAATGAGATCTCTTACACGCTCAAAAACACCATCAACCCCTCTCTGGGAGATACGAGCAGCCAAACAAGTTTTCGCCCTGGCGACTTGACAAATACTGAGATGCAAATTCAGGCAGATTTCCTGTACGAGCTATCTGACTCAGCATCGCTCGCGTTTGGATTATCTTATCTTGACGAGGAGTACGACATCACCGGTGGAGAGGCAGCCTCATATGCGCTTGGGCCCTATGCAAGCAAAGATCCATATGATTTTTGTAACGATGACATGACAGAGACTGATGCTGGTTTGGCTGTAATTGCAGCCGGGTCGTCTTTGAATTGTGCTGATCCTAACGATCCTGTGTATACAGCCGTGTCGGTTGGCTCGAATGGTTTCCCAGGCTATTCGCCAGAGTTTTCAGGCGTTTATAGCAGGGATTCGTATGCAATTTACGCCGAGATAAACGGTGACGCATCTGACGCGTTTAGTTACCAGGCGGCTATTCGCTACGAGGACTATTCCGATTTTGACTCAGAGGTCATAGGTAAAGTCGCTGGCATCTATAAGCTGTCGGACGCTGTCGCCTTGAGGGCTTCCTTTGGGACTGGGTTCCGAGCGCCGACTCCGGGCCAGCAAGGAACAACGAACGTTTCGACGCGACTCCCCGCAGGGGTGCCGATAAACTCGGGCTTGTTCCCAGCAGGAGGGCCTGTCGCAGCTGCGTTAGGGGCCTCCCCACTGCAGCCTGAAAAATCGACTCAGTACACGGTAGGTTTGGTTCTTTCGGGAGAGAGTGTTTCAGTAACTGTCGATGCATACGTCATTAACCTTGATGATCGTTTCAATGCGGTTTCTCCGAGCCCTGTCTCCACGACTGAGGTGACTCAGGATGATGTCGACGCAGGCGATGCGAACGCCTCGGACCTAGTTGCCTATAACAATTACCTTGCGTTAGCGGCTAACAATGTTGCTGGTGCGAACACCTTGGGTGCCGTTCAATGGTTCACAAACGCGTTCGATACCTCGTCCAAAGGTGTTGATGTTGTCGCCACCATGCCGTTTGAATTCGACAACTCCTCCGGAAAGCTGACGGCATCAATGAATTACAATAAGGCTGAGTATGAGTCGGAAGTCGCTTTTTTCAGTGCTGAAGACAAGTACGACTTTTTGAATATCGAGCCCAACACACGTTGGATACTGACATATAACCATTATATGGGTGACCTTTCGCTGATGGGGCGTCTAAGCTATTACGGCGAGTCGGACAATTCGAATGGGTCAGTGATTCAAAACCTGGATGCCGTAACGTTCTTGGATCTCGAGGCCTCATATCAGGTCACGGAACAGCTTAGAGTGATGTTAGGGGGTAGGAACATCACAGACGAGTATCCCGAAGTAGACGAAATCGGGGATTACTGCTGCGGGAGAATCTACAGCTCAGGGACCACCGTTGATTGGCAGGGTGCCTATTATTATGGAAGGCTAACGTTTGACTTCTAAATAGGGCGAGTTGTGATGTAATTAAAAGGGCAGGCTAGACTGCCCTTTTTTTTGCGCTCATGAATGTAGCATCAATTTTTAAAGTCGGAATTTTTGTGCAGGTTAGTGCTGATCGCGAAGAAAATGCTGTGACCTTCTTTGTGCAGGGTTGTTGGTTCAAATTGCGAGCTGAATGTTTTCGCACCTGCGCCAGGTGGTTGATGATTGCCAGCTTTACAGTGCTCGGGTTTGCAGTTGTTTGTCAGAGTGCCATGGCCAAGGAAATCTCGACCGAGACCGCTCAGTCGTTCCAAGCCCAGATGATCAAAGCTGTGGTGGTGACCATGTTTGAGCACGGCGAACCCCGCGGTGATCGTCCGGGCGAGATGCAGTTTTGGGTTGAACGCTACCCGTTCAATCGAGAGCTCTCCTTTGATGCGGGCGTTCGGCCTCTTTGGACGAATGATCAAGGAGTGCTCTTAGTCTGCACCGGTGCGGGTACGGCAAATGCCACCGCATCGATTATGGCGTTGGGTTTGGATCAACGCTTTGATTTGAGCCAAGCAGTTTGGTTAGTTGCCGGCATTGCAGGGGGAGACCCTTTGGATGTCAGTTTGGGTTCTGCTGTTTGGGCTCGGCAAGTGGTTGATGGTGATCTAGCCTATGAAATAGACGCTCGGGAGATCCCTGAGACATGGCCCTATGGCTTGATTCCTTTGGGTGCCACCGAGCCCGTGCTCCCAGGAGAAGTCATCGGGCAGGGCTGGTCCGTTGACACCGTATCGTTTGCCTTGAATGAGTCTCTGGTGAACTGGGCGCACCAGGCAACGAAAGACGTAGCGCTCCCTCAGAGCGAGAGCGCACAGACCTTGGCAGCCTTGTACGAAGGGTTCCCGCGCGCCCAAGAGGTGCCGCAGGTTCGTATGGGCGAGACCCTGGCCTCTAGCACCTACTGGCACGGCGCCCGGCTTAATGAATGGGCGAATGATTGGGTGCAAGTTCAGAGCGATTTGGAAAAGAACTTCATGACCACCAACATGGAAGATTCTGGCACTTTGGCGGCGATTCGTCGTTTAGATCACATAGGTCGCGCCGACATCGATCGTGTATTGGTGCTGAGGACCGTCAGTAATTTTACGATGCCACCCCCCGGGCGCACGGCGGCTTGGAGTGCAACCAGTCCGTATCCCGATGCGGGTGCTCAGGCGTTGGAAGCGGCTTATCGGGTGGGGCGCCAAGCGCTCGACGAACTGCTCAAGATTTGGCCAGATGTGCCTTAAGTCTGATTCCGGGGCCTGAGCGTTGAGGCTGAGGTTCTCGGTGGACTGCCCTGAGGCTTAAGTCCCGAGTCTTAGATTTAGGTTCTGAGCGTGCAACTCGAGAACGGCTGTTTGAGTTGTTTCGCTGCAAGCGCCTTGGCTAACAAAACGCTCGAGAGAGAAGCCGTTTCGCCGCTTCATTGTGAGCGTTTCTTAGAGCATGCTCATCCAATCGCGTTAATTGATAGTCAGTCACCAGCCAGTCTCCAGCAACCATCACATGCTTTGCGCGATAAGCGCCGCTCAGCACCAAAGCAGAGAGTGGGTCCTCAGCGCCAGAAAACCGAAGCTCATCAAGGCTGAAGAAGGCGAGGTCGGCCTGCCGACCGATGGCAATGGCGCCAATATCGTCTCGGCGGATGAGCGCCGCACCGCCTTTGGTTGCCCATGTGAGCGCGCGTTCTGGGGTGATCGCCTCGGGCGGCGCATGTAGACGTTGTAACAGCAGCGCTTGACGCACTTCTTGCATCATATTGGATGAGTCCGCTGAGGCGGAGCCATCAACGCCAAGACCAATGCGAACGCCGGCTTTCTCAAGATCGGAAGCAGGACATAGTCCAGACCCAAGAATCATGTTCGACGTCGGGCAATGACTGACGCCTAGCCCAGCCCGACCCAGACGCTCGATTTCGGCTTGATCGAAGTGAATACCATGCGCTAGCCATGTGGTCGCGCGAAGCCAATCGACCTCCTCGAGATAATCAAGGGGGCGTTGGCCGTAACGGGTAAGGCAAAAGGTGTTTTCGTCTTCGGTCTCGGCCAGGTGCGTGTGAAGTAGCACCTGTTCCCGACGGGCAAGGTTTGCGGTGTCGAGCATCAACTGTTTACTCACTGAAAAGGGTGAGCAGGGCGCTAAGGCCACTTGAGTCATAGCGCCAGGTTTCGGGTCGTGCCATTTGCGAATGAAGGCCTCTGATTCTTGCAGGACATCGTCGTCCAACTGCACCACGGAATCTGGAGGCAGTCCGCCGTCTTTTTGGCTGAGGCTCATCGAGCCTCGGCAAATGATTGCTCTAATCCCCGTTGATTGAGCGGTTTCAACCTGGATCGAGAAAGGGTCAGGAACCTCCTGAGAAACAATATAGTGATGATCCACCGCGGTTGTGCAGCCGGAAAGCAGGAGTTCGGCTGCGGCCAGTTCAGTGCTCAGTCGGATATCTTCTTCCCTCAGATGTGCCCAGATGGGATACAGGGCCTCGAGCCACGGAAAGAGAGGGCGGTTGATTGCGCTCCGAACCGACCGCGTTAACGTTTGATAAAAGTGATGGTGGGTATTGATGAGTCCTGGGAGAACTACCAGGTTTGACGCATCCATGGTGGCATCAAACTGATCTGGCTCAGCATCGAGCAGTTCGCAGATCACGCCATCCTCGATCAGGATGCCTCGCTTAGGGGGCTGCTCGTGTTCGCCAACAAAGACGGCAAGGGGGTCTTTAATCCAAATCTTCATAACAGGTTCCCTAGAGATCAAGCCCATGCAGGAGGAAGCTGGCTAAGAATTCGCTCGTTTCATCTGCCAGTGCTTGATCAAATTCTTGACGGTTCATGAGCGACAGCACCTGCGTTTGAAAATCAGCATAGTGTTGAGTGGCGGCCCAAATGAGGAAAATGAGTCGAGCGGGGTCTGTGGATCTTAACCGTCCTTCGAGCATCCATTGTTCGATCACGAGCACCTGTTGCCTAAACCAAGGCTTGACCTTCTGCTGCAGATGGTTCGATAGATGGGGCGCGCCTTGCATGATTTCCATGGCGAACAGTTTTGATGCCACAGGGTCAAGCAATGCAGCTTGAACTTTGGCGTGAATCAGCTGGTTGAAAAATACTTTAGGGTCCGACTGAGGTGTTAAATTCTCGAACCCTTGATCCCAAGACGATAGGATCGTCTCAAGAACCGCCTGATAGAGCTTAGTTTTCGATTTGAAGTGGTAGAGAAGTGTTGCCTTTGGGACGTTGGCTGCGTCAGCAATGCGTTGCAAGCGGGCACCCTTGAGCCCCTCTCGAGCGAATTCCTCTTTTGCGGCGGCCAATATTGAAGCCTGAAGCTCCTGGGTTGTCGTGGCGTTAGCCATGGATCTGGCGCTCGGTGATGCAATAGGCGATTCTGCGTTGAGGGACAGGCATCAGCATGAGGCTTGAGGGTGTTCCAAATAGGTGCCAGTCCTTTTCGAGGGTGGGCGCATGTTGGCAAAGCGTGGACCACCGGCCGATGACAGCCTTGCCATGACTTTGTCCGAGACGGTCTGCTCCGCTTAAGTCCTCACTCTGGAAATGGTGCGGCATGATCGATTTGTCTCGTTGGTTACGTTTCTGGGTTGGGTGTTTCCTGTCCGCTGGATGTTTAGAGTAGCGTGACATGCGGGGATCACTTCTGATCATGTGGTCAATTGTATATAGAATATTCATTATATTGTTGTTTTAAAATAATAAATTTAGGTTATTAGACTTGCGAATAGCTGACCAAATGGTCAAAATTCAAAAATCGAGAAGCTTCAGGGTCAAAATTCGGAGTTAAGCGTTTAAAGCAAGCGTTTTAATCAAACCTTTAAAAGAAGCTTTGAAAGGAGGCCTTGAAAGGAGACGTTGAAAGGCAGTTCTAAAAGACGGTGTCTAAAGCAGAGCCAAAAGTTTGCTTGGAAAGCGAGGGTCAATGTTGAGGTTGAAAATCGATGTTGAATCACAAAGACAGAAGGGCTCAACAATAAAAAAGCGGGGTAGCAAGCCGCGTGCCGTGTCTATCGATTCACGATCTTGAGATGATTGTCCGCAGGCTGAACCCGTTCGCGCGCCAAATTGTCACCTAAGTTTTGAGGCGTGGTTCGCTCGTGATCATGGGGTTTCGTTTTCTGAACGTCGTTGATGGCTTGCCGTTGGGCAAGGCCTCAGGTGAATACTCAGGTTTGTTTCAATGAAACAAAAAACAGTCAAAGTACATCCCTCCTGCCCACCAGATGAGACGCTTCTCAACTATTTGCGAGGTGAGTTGGGTAAGACGGGAACCAAAGAAGGGTGCGCCTCGGGTGACTGCGGCGCGTGTACTTGTTTGGTCAGGCACCCTGGAGACTTGGCCTATGAATCCATCAATGCCTGCATCACGCCGCTGGGTGATGTGATCAATGCCGAGGTGCTCTGCGTTGAAGATCTCGCAGAAGGGGATGACGTGCATCCAGTGCAGTCGGCTTTCGTTGCGTCGCACAGCTCGCAATGCGGGTTCTGCACGCCGGGCTTTGTGATGTCATTGGCCGGGCGCTTGGATCCTCGGCATCCGCTTGGTCAAGTCGAGAGGCTGCAAAGTCGACAAGCGTGGGTTGATGCGATCTCTGGAAATTTATGTCGATGCACAGGTTATCGACCAATTCTCGATGCCGCGGATGAAGCAGCCAAGGCGCCCGCAATTGCGCGAACGCTATCTAGCGGTATGGTTATCAATGCTGCGTCAAGCCAAGACGATCCCGACGGCGCGGTCATGCCGAGTTACTTTCGACCTCGTACGGTCTCGACGCTGTCAAAGCTACTGCGCGCCAACCCCGATGCGGTTCTGATGGCGGGCGGTACCGATCGGATGTTGGGTGTCACCCAAGGAGGCGAATCGCTACCGCTCATTATTTCCACGCGTGATGTCGAAGAGATGAACGTGCTTAAAGTGGATGCCGCTAAAGGCGAGATTTGCTTGGGAGCGTCCCTGACATTTTCTGACCTTGAATATGCACTCGCAGATGTTTGGCCTGCGTTAACCGACTTTTTGAAACGTATTGGGTCGCCGCAAATTAGGAACCGCGGCACGCTAGGCGGTAATTTAGGAACCGCATCACCGATCGGTGACTGCTTGCCCATCTTGCTAGCAATGGATGCCTCGCTGCTAACGCAAACGGCGTCGGGCACGCAGCGAGTGCTCCCGATGAGTAATTTCGTGACTGGCTATCGACAAACCTGCCTCGAACCAGGAGAAGTGGTTGTCAGCATTGAAATGCAGGGGCTGAGCGACTTTCAGTATTTTAGGAAGGTTACGAAGCGCTACGAAGACGATATTTCTGCGGTGAGCGCGGCGTTTAGATGGCGGTTCATTAATGGGCACGTGGGTCTTGCTCGGGTTGCCTATGGTGGCGTTGCCGATCGCCCAGTTCGCTTAAGCTCAGTCGAGCAATGTCTGCTAGACCGAGCGCTCAACCGCGAACTGATCGAAGAAGTTGTGGATCTTGCGATGAGGGCAGTAAGCCCGATGTCGGATGTGCGAGCATCGGCCGAATATCGTCGTCAAATGGTCGGCGCCCTATTAAGAGAAAGTCTAGAGCAGTGCTTAGAACGTGAGGATGCGATCATTGGCTGAAACCACATCAAACGTGTCTATAGCGGAACCCCACGAGTCGGGTCTGCTCCACGCCACGGGGCGAGCGCTCTATGTGGACGATTTGCCGGTGCCCAAAGACGCCTTGTTTATCGCAGTGAAGGGATCAGACATCACGTGTGGGCGTCTCTCGGGTCTGGACTTGGAGGCCGTTCGCGCGTCCGAGGGCGTGGTTTGCGTCATCACCGCGAGTGATATCCCGGGGAGTAACGATGTTTCCCCCATCTATGAAGGTGACCTATTGTTCGCCAATGATGTGATTAGCTTTCACGATCAGCCCATTTTTGCTGTGGCGGCCAAGACGCAAGCACAAGCCGATGCAGCAATCATAAAAGCGCGACTCGATTACATTGAGGAAAGCCCAGTACTCGATTGCGCAGGCGCGCGGCAACAAGGCGCGCACCTGAGACCGCCCCGGGCCTTTAGGGTCGGAGAGCCAGAAACCACTCTTAATGAGGCCTCGATCCGGTGCCAGGAATCACTGCACATCCGGGGGCAAGAGCATTTTTATCTCGAAGGCCAGGTCGCGCTTGCTCTCCCCATCGAAGGGGAAGGCATTGAGATTTGGACCTCAAGTCAACATCCAACCGAGGTGCAGCACCTGGTGGCGAGCGTGCTGAACGTGCCATTTCATCGAGTCACCGTCCAGGTTCGCAGAATGGGGGGTGCGTTCGGGGGTAAAGAATCTCAAGCAGCCGCCTTGGCGGCCGTTGCCGGGCTTGCGGCCATGATCACCGGCCGCGCCGTGAAATACCGAATGCGGCGAAGAGAGGACATGACCCGAACTGGAAAGCGACATGACTTTGAATGTCACACCGCGCTCGGAATCGATGACGACGGCGTGATCCAAGCAGCAGTCATCGAACTCGCTGCTCGCTGTGGATACTCCACGGATCTTTCTGAGGGTATCGTGGATCGCGCGATGTTCCACGCGGATAATGCCTATTCGCTCGGTTCAGTCTCCGTTCGTGGGGAAATTCTAGCCACAAACACCGTGTCTAATACGGCATTTCGTGGATTCGGTGGGCCGCAAGGCATGTTGGCGATGGAGTCCATGATGGAGACCGCAGCTCGCGTGCGGGGTGACGATCCGCTGGCATTCAGATTACGAAATTTATATCGGCCAGGCCGAGAAACCACGCCCTACGGCCAATCGGTAGGCGCGCATCCGCTTCGCGAAATCATAGAATCCCTTGCTGCGTCGGCGGGTTATGAGGCCCGGCGCAAAGAGATCTCGGAATCCAATTCGACGTCGCCCCGCGTGATTAAGGGCTTGGCGCTGACGCCTGTAAAATTTGGCATTTCATTTACAGCCAAGCATTTGAATCAAGCCGGTGCATTGATCAACATTTATCAAGATGGCTCGGTCCAGGTGAATCACGGTGGGACCGAGATGGGACAGGGGCTTCACACCAAGATCAGAGCGATCGTAGCGCGAACCTTGGGGGTGCCGGTGGATTCGGTGATCGTCACACCAACAAATACCGACAAAGTACCCAACACCTCGCCAACAGCAGCATCCTCAGGAACGGATCTGAATGGCATGGCCGCGGCTATGGCCGCCGAAACCCTCCGAACGCGATTACTTGATTATGCCGCCGCGTCGTGGGGTTTGGCGTCGCCGACCATGATCGATGGCGAAGTGGTGGTGGATGGCCAGAGTCATTCAACCTTTGCAGCGTTAGTTGACGCGGCATATCGTGATCGAGTCAGTTTGTCAGCCACCGGT
>Ga0255777_10003520_pt1 | contig 13289 bp, 5 predicted proteins | sample 101ome_15_FD_179975 | JGI IMG/M metagenome (GOLD analysis project Ga0255777, IMG submission 179975) | Coastal salt marsh microbial communities from the Groves Creek Marsh, Skidaway Island, Georgia - 101402AT metaG (version 2) | ecosystem: Environmental > Aquatic > Marine > Intertidal zone > Salt...
TGTGATGGTTGATGTAACAGTCCCATCTGAAGGCAGTGTATCATATACACCTGTTATAGTAGCAATCTGTGGAGTATTCCAATTGCCGGTTGTAAATGTCATGGATGATGGAGAGATAGTTGCCTCTCCGGTATCAGATGCTGTCAAATCTAAAACAACATTGCCTGATGGCTGTAGTCCAAGAACAGCATTGAAGTTAGCCGTAGTTCCTAACTCTGTCACAGTAGCTGTGGTTGCAGATAATGTGAATGATATTACATCATTGTCAGCAGTTGTTACCGCAACAGTTTCATTGTCTAGTGCTGTATAATATGCGTCATAGGTTGTAGAATCCTTTACGTCAATTTGAACATTAGCGACAATTGACCCATCCTGTATGTTATCATCAACTCCAGTAATAGTGATAGTTTGTGCTGTGTTCCAGCTGCTTGATGTATATGTCAAAGCGGCTGGTGATACTGTAAATTCTCCAGTGTCTGTTGATGTTATATCTATATAAACATTTGTGTCAGGCTTATCGCCTAGCTTTAGAGTAAAAGTATCTGTTGTCCCAGATTCATTTACTGATGCTGTAGTCTTACTCAATACAAGTGATGCTGCTCTTGTGCGTATTTCGTCGTCTGTTGTTTTTGAAGTGTCACAAGTAACTACTTCTCCCATTATATTGTCTAATCCTTCACCACAAGGAGTTGGCGGAGAACACGATGCTGCTGTGCTAAAAAGGATGACTAATAATATTAAAACCCATCTCATTGTTTTTCCTTATAATGCCTGTGCCGATACTTCTGTAGCCGGTCCTGGATTGCCAGTGCCAATTGCGTTCACCGCAGCAATTCTATAGTTATAGAATCTATTGAACGTAAGCCCTGGATCCGAATCTGTATAAGTGCAAGTACCAGTTGTACAACCTGCCTGCACATTGGTTATTTCTGTGATGTTAGTCCCAGTTGTAACTAAATCTTGATTATTAAATATGATAGAGCGTGTTGCTCCTGCTACACTATTCTCCACTCTATATAAAGTATATGAAGTAGAACCTGGAACAGCATCCCAAGTAAGCGTTATATCTGCTGATCCTCCGCCAACAGATGCTGCTGTTACATTCTCTGGAATAGGTGGTAATGATAAATTATATAGAGCTGTTATTTCTGCTGCGGTAAAGGCCCTATTATATATTTTCACTTCGTCAATGTAACCTTTCCATTTTTCTTTACCTTGTCTGTTTCTTCCTACATAAATTTTGTCCCACATCCATTTGGTGGTGCTACAGGAAGGAGTCGTACTACTGTTACATTCAAACATAAATCCTCGCCCTGTTTGCTCCTGCAAAATTCCATTTACATATAATAAGATATCTCCGTCATCTTCAGCTGACATAGCAATATGATACCAAGTTCCAATTTTCACCTCTTCATTAGAAACAGCAGTTCTACTTGCAAATTTCCTTTCAAATACTGATATCCTTCCAAGTGGCTGAGCATAATCATTTACATGGATCTGAAACTCTGGATCCTTGTTATCACTGCCTGAAGATAAAACAGAAGCATATTGTTCCATATCACCATCAGGTTGAATCCACATTGATACTGTAAAGTTGGGTGTGATATCACTCCCATCTCCAGTAAAGGAAAGATTCTTTAAGAATGTTCCTTTTCCTGCCTGCCCTGTTCCTCCTCCATCAAAGTAAGCCGCTTGTCCATAAGCACATCCGTCAGAGAAACCAATGCCTGTGCTTTCATCACCTTCCTCTAAATCATAGGGCCAGCCCATTGCTGCCGTTCTTCCATTTTGCGGACTCTGATCCGTATAATTTCCTTCCATAGGATAATATGCTAATAAATCTGGATCATTGTCTGCTAAAAACCCTGTCGTGCCTGTGCATTCTACTGGATAAGGAATTGCATTTAGCTCATTAGTAGTGAATAACATCTTGTTATTATTATCCACAGCCGCCAATCTATAGTAATATCGTTGTTGAGATAAGTTACCATGAACAAATGATATTTTCGAGGCTGCAATATCTCTCGTCTTGTTATCAGTTTCGTTAATCATTCTACCAGCAGGTGTTCTATTTTCCGGCGCCACAGTAGTGTAATACAATATATACTTATCGCTAGATGAATCTGAAGTATCAAAACCAGAGGAAGGAGCAGCCCAATTTAGTATTAGCCTGTTGAAATCACGCTCAATGCTAGATAGACTAAACGATGCTATTCCTGGATTGTCATCGTCAGTGATAGTAGCTGTGACAGTTTGCGATCCTACTGCATCATAAATGTTATCGTTAGTAATGCCAGTGTCAATTGATGCTACAATTTCCTCATTGACATTCCCGTCATCTACTTGATCATCAACTCCTGTAACTGTTACAGTCTGCGGAGTATTCCAATTACCTGATGTAAATATTAGAGCAACGGGTGATATACTGATTTCTGTTGTATCATCAAAAGTAAAGTTTATTCTAACATTACCAGTTGGTGTTGTGTCTAATACTACTGTAAATGTATCAGTCCCACCGTTCTCTGATAGTGTAGTAGATCCACCTGACTCAGCTATTGTAAATCCAGCATTGTCATCATCATTTAGATTTAATGTGATAGATTGTGTCCCATCCTCTGTAGCACCAACACCACCGGACACTCCAGTTATTTCAATGACGATAGTTTCTGTAGTCTCATCTGTAGTATCATCAACACCTGTGATAGTTGTTGTGCCTTGTAGTGTGCCTGCTGTAATAGTGATATTACTGCTCGCTAGGGAATACTCTCCGGCTGATGCTGTACCACCCGTAACGCCTATTGTGACTGTAGTATTTGCCCCAACAGCAATATCTTGATTAGCTTGTATAGTAACAGACCCACCGTTCTCTGAAAGCCCGCCTGTATTGGACGCAAGTGTTACGAGTGCAGGGTCATCGTTGTCAACGTTGGTAACAGATATGTTTGTAGAGCCAAGCAAATCATATGCTCCATCAGCAGTGTTAGGAGCATCAATAGCCACAACAACATTGAATGTAATATCGTTATCATCTAAATCATCATTTACTCCTGTGACATTGATTGTCTGTGCTGTATCCCAATTAGCAGAGGTGAATATCAAAACATTATCCGAAAGCGCCACTTCTGTAGTATCCGGATTAGTTATATCAAACTCAACATCACCTGTTGGCTCTGAGTCTAATACGACTGTAAATGATTGTGTAGTAGCATTCTCTGATACTGATATTGTAGTAGTTGATACTGTATAGCCTACAGTGTCATCATCTACAACATTGAACCATACAACAGTGTTACCTAATCCACCATAGGCAGCATCAGCTGACAAACTACTATTTGGATCAACAGTAGCTGTCACATCTAAGTTCACCTCATCTATGTCATCAGTAATAGGAGCCGTTGCTACAGCCTGAGGAGTATTCCAGTTAGCCGTTGTAAATGTAAGTCGTGATGGACTTGTGCCAGCTTGTGTAGCAGACGAATCTATAATGTCAAATACTACATTGCCTGTGGGCTGAGAGTTGAGGACAACAGTAAAGTTATCTGTGCCTGACGATTCGTTTAGTGCTACAGCATTGCCTGAGTTAGTTCCAACTCCGCCTCCTGCTGTGACACAACAGGCAACAGTGTATCCAATCGCATCATCGTCAGCAACATTTGCTGTCAATGTAGCTGTAGGGTTGGCTGCGCTATAGACTCCATCCGTTGTGCTAAAATTCAAAGCACCTGTTATAGTAACGCCTACAGTATTATCAGCCAACGCATCGTCGGCTGGAGTCAGCGTAACTGTTTGTGCTATGTTCCAATCCATATTTGTAAAGGTAAGCTGATTTGGAGTAATAGCCGCTATCTCTGTAGCATCATTATCTGTGATATCTATAACAACATTACCCAAGGCTGGCAGACTTGTTAGAACAACAGTAAAAGTATCTGTAGTTCCATCTTCGTTCAATAGCGTGGAACCGCCAGTCTCAGTAAATGTTATGCCAGGATTATCATCATCCTCATTTGTAACAGCCACTGACTCACTGAACACCGAGTCATAATAATCATCTGAAGATGTTGCGTTGGATGTAAAGGTGATATTCACAACTTGATTTCCATCGGTAGAAAAATCATTGACGCCAGTCACTGTAATAGTTTGTGGTGAGTTATAGTTGCCGTCTGTAAATGTAACCTGTGCAGGAGATACGGTGACTTCACTTGTGTTGGCAGAAGCAATATCTATTACAACATTCTGTGTTGCCTGAGGAGGTATATCCATTACAACAGTAAAAGTGTCAGTCGTACCCAGCTCAGTAACAGATACACCATCGCCTAAATCAAATGTCAAACCACGAACATCATTTTCATTTATAATTTTATATCGCCTGCTGTCATTACCTAATGCTCCGTAGGCAGCATCAGCTGACAAACCTGCGTTAGGATCTATTCGTGTTATAGCAACAGGATCCTCTCTGTAGATATTATCATCTACAGATGATGTCGTAACAGTCTGTGGAGTGTCCCAGTTAGCCGTTGTAAATGTTAGCTGAGCGGGAGATGATGTAGCTAAAGTTGTATATAAATCTACAACATCTAAAACAACATTGCCTGATGGCTGTGAGTTTAGAACTACAGTCATAGTATTAGATCCTGCATCTTCTGATATAGGGCCAGCTGTGCCATTTGAGGTACCAGGACCGCCACTACCACAACATACCAAAGTTATACCAATATTATCATTATCGACGTTTGTATTAGTAACAGTCTTCTGTCCTACTGAATCATATGTAGAGTCTAATGTCAAACCTGTATTGATGTCAAAGTTTATAGTGTTAGCTATATTACCATCAGCCTCTGTTTCATCTAAACCTGTTAGCACAAGAGTCTGTGCTGTATTCCACGATGCTGGTTGGAAGGTAAATCTACTTGAGGATAGTGATACTTCTGTTGAGTCTCCGCCTGCTATAGAAACATCAATCACAACAACATCTGTAGGCTGAGATGTTAATACAATAGTGACAGTATCAGTAGAGCCTGTCTCATCTGTTGATGTGCTACCACCTGTTTCAGTAACTGTAAAGTTAGCAGTGTCATCGTCTGTAGATGTAACAGACATATTGACATCGGCTGTTGCTAACCATACTGGATCAGCAGTGTTGCCTTGATCTATTTGGAAATCAACATTAGTAGTTGTATTGCCATCATCCACAGCATCGTTTACCGCTGTCACTGTGACATTCTGTGCTACATTCCAATTGCCAGCATTGAATGTCATTGTTGCTGTATCAACTGTCACTTCATTAGGATTGGCTGACGCAATATCTATCACAACATTAGCAGAGGGTTGAGCATCAATAGTAACTCCTACAACTTGCGTAGCGCCCTCAGCAAGGGTTGCTGAAGTTGGACTAATAGTTATGCCCAGACTATCATCATCAGCGATAGTGACGGCTGTCGTAACATTGTCCACGAGATCATATGCAGTGTCTGCGGTTGAAGCAGTATCAATAGACAGTATTATGCTTGCGGACTGTGCTGAGTCTACTATAGCGTCGTCAACGCCCGTAAGGGTGATAGTCTGCGGGCTATTCCAGTTACCGGCATTGAAAGTAGCACTAGCGGGGCTCACAGTAACTTCTCCAGTATCTGTGGATGTCAAGTCTATAACAACATTGCCTGTTGGCTCTGTATCCAATTCCAGCGTAAAGGTATCTGTTGTGTTAGGTTCTGATACGGCATTACTTCCTGAGGATAATGTTAGTGTCAGTCCTGCTGTGTCATCATCTACTGTTGATGCTACGACAGTGACAGTACCTAAAGCCACATAAGAAGCATCAGCTGACCCAGCATTGACATTGTTATTCACATTGACATTGACAGTCCCATCATCAATAAGATCATCTACTCCTGTGATAGTAACAGTCTGTGGAGTGTTCCAATTGCCTGTCGTAAATGTTAGAGAAGCAGGAGAGACTGTCATCTCACCTGTGTCATTTGATGTAGCATCAATAATGACATTACCTGATGGCAGTGAGTCTAACACGAGCGTGTAGGTGGTAGTGGATCCATTCTCACTTACAATAGATCCATACTCTGGAACAGCAGTAAATCCTACAACATCATTGTCATTGTTTGTGACAGAAACATTTTGTGATAATACTGGATCATAAAAGTTGTCTAATGTATTGACAGTATCAATAGATACTGTAACAGTGTTTGTCGTATTACCATCCGCAGCAACATCATCAACTCCTGTAACTGTGACAGTCTGCGGAACATTCCAATTGCCAGCATTGAATGTGACTGTGGATGTTGTAGCTGCAACTTCTGTTGTAGTTACCGATGTGATATTAAAAACTACATTAGCTGTAGGTTGTGTGTTCAAAACAATAGTAAATGTATCTGTTGCCCCAGTTTCAAATGTTCTTATGTCAGCTGTGTCTCCTAGTGTAAATCCTGCTATATCATTATCTGTAACAATGACAGGAACAGTGACAGTACCTAGCAAGTCATATTGTGAATCTAATGTTGAAGCAACATTTATATTCAATATATTATTCACCGTAACATTATCTTCTGACACATTATCATCAACACCTGTTACACCTACATTCTGTCCCACATTCCAATCTAAAGGTGTAAAGGTTAGTGTAGCAGGATCAACAGTTATCTCAGTCGTGTCTGATGATGTAACATCTAATACAACATTGCCAAGAGGCTCTGTATCGAGGACCACAGAGATATAATCTGTGTCTCCTGTCTCTTCTACATAGGTGCTACCACCTGACTCTGAGACTGATATACCAGCTGAGTCATTGTCTGTATTAGATACAGATATCGTTTGCTGTGCTAAAGCAGCATAAACCGTATCAACAGTGCCAGCATTGACATTGACATTGACAGTTGTGTTAGTGTTGCTATCGTCTATAAAATCATCCTGCCCTGTAAATGTTATAGTCTGAGCTGTGGAGTAATTGCCTGTCGAGAATGTCAATGACGAAGGCGATAGTGTGACTTCTGATGAATCAGTAGATACGAAATCAATGACTACATCGCTTGTAGGCTCTGAGTCTAACACGACAGTAATACTATCTGTGCCTCCCATCTCTGTGACGCCCGTGCTGCCTCCTGTTTGTGTCATAGTGAAGCCAGCCACATCATCATCTGAAGTGCTCACAGCGACGGTTTTATTAGCAATAGCGAGGTAGTTAGCGTCAGCCGTCAGTCCTGAATCAACAGTGAAGGTTATAGTGTTTGTGCCAGCACCATCCTGTACGGAATCATCCTGCCCTGTGAATGTCACAGTCTGTGGAGTATTCCAGTTAGCTGTCGTAAATGTAAGCTGGGTTGGAAGGAATGTTGATTCAGTGCTATCTGATCCTGTGAGCGAAATTGTCACAGAGGATCTTGGTAGTGTATTGAGGACAACATCTAATGTATCAGTCCCTCCTGCTTCAGTAACTCCTGTTGAGCCTGCCGTTTCTGTAATAGTATAATCTGCTATGTCATCATCAATAACAGTAACTTGTACAGACTGAACAAAGTTCTTCTCATTATATCGCCAGTCAGTGCCAGTTGTTGATACTTTGATAGATGTTACAGAGTTTCCATCTTGGATCAAGTTATCTATTGAACTGATAGTAACATCTTGAGCAGCCCACGACGAGTTAGTAAATGTCAATGTCTCTGGACTAATCGTGTAGCGTGATGGATCAGGGTTGGAAAAGACAACTAAAACCGTTCCGTCAGTCATTGGTTGTGAGCCTATAGAAACAGTAATGGTGTCGGTACCGCTGTTCTCAGCTAGTGAAACAACAGTTTTACCGTTGAGTGATAATGAAGGAGGAATATTTGGTGGAGGAGTTACATCATATATAATAGTAGCTTCTTCAGGAAGTCCTAATAAATCACAAGATGTGACACTAAAAAATAGTAGTACTCCTATAAAATAGTATAATAGTTTCATAAGTTGTTTTCATTGTTCTCCGTATTTATTATAGTCTAAACAAATGGTTATGGTAATGACTGGGTCATTACCATAACCATAATGTATATTAGTTTACTGTAGTTGAGCTTTCGTTAGTAGCATCACTCAACTCACCTGCGCCAATGTTATTTACAGCAGCAACACGGAAGTAATATGTAACACCTGTTGCTGTAGCACCTGGGTAGGTTGCGGCAGTAGCATTCTGGACTTGGAAGAAGTTGTCAGCTACAGTTGGGTTACCACTTGTGGAGTAATATACTCTGTATGTGCCAACACCTTCTACAGCATCCCAAGTAATACCAATATCATTGCCCAAGTTCAGCGCAGCAACATTCTCTACCTTGTTAGGCAGTGTGCCTTCAAACTCTTCTACAACCTCAGCAGGAGTAAGCGTTCGTCCAAATACTTTCAGATCATCAATGAAGCCTTTCCAGTTCTCTTGTCCAAACCTGTTAACACCTACCTTCAGTCTGTTGAAGCCCAAGTCTAAGTCTGAAGCTTTCGTGCGCTCTACACCATTTATATACAATCGTCCGACACCGTTGTCGTATGTAACAGCAACATGATACCACTCACCAAGTGTAATAACTGTCTTACTGTTCAGTCCATTTACTGGATTGCCAGTCTTGCTAAAGAACCATCGTAGCTCTCTATCAACATTGACATCAATCTGGAAGCCATTGTCCCAATCATCAGCAACACCTGTGCCTTCACCATTTACAGCAGTTGTGGAAAGGATTGAGCTATACTGCTTCATGTCTTCATCAGCGTTTGCCCATACACTAATGGACCATTGGTTGTCCATCAGTCCTACTACAGCATCATCTTTGAAGTCCATGTTGTAGCCATAGCCACCCTTGCCATCAAAGTATCCGCCTGTACCAGTTAGACAGTTATTTACATAACCACCAATGTTACCGCCGTTAGTTGTCAAATCATAATCACCTTGTGTGTCATTTAGGTTGCCTTCAAAAGCATAGTATGCCAACAAGTCTGGATCATCGTCAGTAGCAGGAGTAATAGCGTTACACTCTGTTCCGTGTGGGCGGCTATATACCATATTACTGAAAAACTCGTTGTTAGCAGCATCTACAGCAGCCACACGATAGAAGTAAAACCTGTTACTGCTCAGTGCGTTGTGAGCAAATACTGTATTAGTAGTATTAGTAACAGCCTGTGGCGTGTTACCTTGTGGGAATGAAGCAGTATTCCAATATACATTGTATGACTCAGCGCCATCTACAGCATCCCATCGCACAACATTCTTATTGACATCAGCTTCTACAGTAATGGTAGGAGCGCCAACTTCTGGAGCACCACAATCTGGACAGTCAATATTGATAATAGCATCTGCCATATTGGAAATGTTTGAGTTGCCACCTGTAGCAATAGCTCGTACTTGGAAGTAGTATGTAGTCTCTACATCTGGCTGTACGAGTGTGTATGAAGTGCCATATACTTCTACAGCAGCACCACCTGGATAAGCTGGAGCGACAGTTGAGTAATAAAGTCTGTAGCTCTCAGCACCATCTACAGCAGCCCAGTTAGCTACAATGTCAGTGCCATTAGCATCTGCTGTGATAGCAGGAGTAATGCCTGTCAAGTCAGCGTATGGTGTAGCATCAGCAACATTTGAAGCGTCACTGTCGCCCAGTGTGTGAGTAGCAACTACTTGGTAGTAGTATGTAGTGCCAGCATCTAATCCGCTGTGTACGAAGCTTGTAGTAGCATTATCTACGAATGTAGTAAAGCCGCTGGGGAAAGCTGGGCTGGTTGTGCTATAATAAACTGTATAGCCTTCAGCGCCATCAAGCACATCCCAGCTAACATTGTTAGCAAAAGCAGCCGCGTCAGCAGCAATAACAGTTGACTCGTTATCAACTGGGCTTACTTCCGGCGCTTCTGGCTCTCCTCCATCGCCGCCATCTCCGCCTCCACCAGTGCCATCTGTTCCCGCACCATCTCCACCGTCGCCGCCTGTTCCAGTGCCATCTCCAGTGCCACTGCCGTCACCCGTGCCGTCTCCATCCGTGCCACCGTCTCCGGAGTCGCCTCCTGTGCTGCCACCCGTGCTGCCATCTCCGCCAGTGCTGCCCGAGCCGCTTCCAGCTCCTCCATCGCCACTACCGCTTCCATCGCCGCTAGATCCTGATCCAGTGTCTCCTCCATCTCCTCCATCGCCGCCACTGCTTCCTGCGCCATCGTCACCGCCAGTGCTTCCTGTACCACTGGATCCGCCAGTGCTTCCGTCGCCACCCGTTCCGCTACCATCGCCACTGCCGTCTCCACTGCCTGAGCCGCTTCCATCGCCTGTTGATCCGGCGCCGCCGTCTGTTCCTGTTCCGCCACTTGTTGTTCCTCCTGTGCCGCCTACTCCGCCGCTACCGCCGCCTTTATTAGCGTCAGCATCAGCTCTTGGATAATCCTGATCATATACAATAGTACCTTCCTCTGGAAGTGTTCCACAAGCGCCTAGTGCCAGTGCTGTTGCTATTGTGATAATGAACTTTTTCATTGTCAATCCTGTGTTGGAGTTAGTAAATAAGTTCTTACTGTTTATGTTATTATTATATATTGAGTTGCCCAAAAAGTCAACCGTTTTTTTTCTTTTATTTGAAAAAAAGTTTGCCCCAATATAGTTATACCTCATATTCCTCTTTTAGTATAAGAACGGTTTGTTACTATCCGTAACATCTATGTAACATTTAGATTAAAAAAAAGCCAAGCAATCTGCTTGTGTAAAATAAGTTTAGCATATTATTATTACAAAATATTCCGTAGGAAAAGCTAAAACTTTATTTACTGTATAGTTCTTATTATATACAGTTATTTAGCATAAGTCAAGAAAAAAGTGCTAGTTTTTATAAATTTTTTCAATCTTTTTTTGTGCCCATAGAGGAGAGGAGCTCTTCACTGCCAGTTGTGAATCTTGCTCCCAGCAAAAATCATTGTCTGTCATAGCCGTGTAAGCATCTGTCCATTTATAATCATATGTCATAGGAACTTTCTCGTCAGCAATGATATTCAGCAGGGCTTTTTGTTGCATGCTTTTAGCAAGGGAAGGAAAGTCATCTTCAAAGATGTGGCAGGTAAATCCATATAGGACTGGCTCTTTTATTGTTCCACCAGCTATAGTTTGGTAGGAAAATCTTCTGTCAAAACGATAATGATATGCTTTATATACCATCTTCCAAGGACTGTCATAGTCACCGCCCCCGCCGGATCCTATATGGAAAGGAAATCCGTTTAGGGCGTTTGTCATAAATCCATTAAATCTATTTGATTCAAACCTAAACCACACTCGTCCTCGCCAAGCATTGTACCGAGTATAGTTTTTCCACGAAACCCGTTCGCCAATTGGAGCGTTGTGAGTGGCGGCTACCTTATCCCTACGCAATGACATTGCCAACCCAAGAACTTTATTATCACACTTGGCAAGATATTTGTCGAGAGCTTCCTTCAAAAGGAGAGAAACTTCGTCTAAATTTTTGGCGTCATTGCGTAGTTGAGTTCTCATAATATTATAGATTGAATGTTTTCGCAATAGCTTGAGCAATAGCATATCCGCCCTCAGAGGACGGTTCAATTGGCGACACCTCACTATAGTGTGAAGGATCATTACACACAACACGAAGATCTAGTAGCTTCAGCCCCCGTCGTGATGCGATCTCTGTAATAACATTGTTGAACAAACCTAGTGCTAATCTCTGGCTTGGTCCAACACCAATCAGCTCGCCTGGAATCTTATCATAGATAGTAGCAATAGCAATATTCTCTTTGACATAGTTGTCCATAAGCATATCTATAACTCGCTCATATGACATACGGAATGTTTGGATAGTCTCACCCATTGCTTCAAATGCTTCTTCCACTGTGCTTACAGGCGTTGCCATAATGTGAGCTGCCTGAAGAGCATCGTTGCCGCCAACGGATAGCACGGCATAGACATCAGCATTATCTTCGTATGCTTTGTGAAGATCCTTTAGTATGACATATGTTTCCCGAGTAGTATCACCATCATTAGCCCAGAGGATATGTCGCATACCTGGAAGGATCTTATCCAAATGATCCTCAACTGCTTCATTGTCGGGAACATAGCTTTTGTTATCAAAAATTGAATCGCCGTGTAAATGTAAGCTCATCTTATTCCTTTATAGTTCAAATAATACTTCGCTCATATTATTTGGATTTGTGTGTTTATGTAGTCTATCTAAAGACTGGTTATAGTAATCAACAGAACGCTCGCAGCCTACAAAGTCGTGTCCAGTGTAGTATGCGGCAATGGCTGTAGAGCCTGAACCTGAAAAGCAATCTAAAACAGTTTCTCCATTAGGAGTGTAAGCATTTATCATCCGCTGTAAAACAAACTGTGGCTTTACTGTAGGATGAAAGTTTGACTCTTTTGCTTCTTTGGAAGTGGTGCCCAGGTTACCTTCCCATATCGTTGTTGGAATAGTTCCATTAGTATATGGCTCACCTGTTCTGACATTTATCTTCATCTTCCGTTCTACTTCTACATTAGTCCTGTCAAAGAAAAAGGCATTACCTTTTGAGTAGCACCAAGCAGTTTCAAACTTATGAGCAAAATTATTCCTAGGACGCCCGCCCCAGTTATAGGACCAGTGTATAGGACTTTGCGGACATAGTCCATCTATCTTATTTAGAACTTCTAGCTTGAGTCTGAAGAACAAGTCAGTCTTTTGTGTTCCCCATACACAAAGCATCCGCTCAGGTTTCAATACACGAGCACATTCTGTTATCCAATTACGACACCAGTCAAGGTAGTCATCTTCAGATGGAAATGTATCCCAACCAGCTCCGCCATCATAACCAATATTATATGGCGGATCACAGTTGATATGTCCTATTGAGTTGTCATCTAATGACTTGAGAAAATCTATACAATCTTTGTTTATTATTGATATGTTCATAAAAATTAGTGGTATAAATTTATTTACACCAAGTTATGAAAAGAAGCTAAAGTTCTCGGCATTGATACCATAACCAACTGACTGAGCAAAGGACTCAACGCCCAGCATACCCTGTAGAGCTTTGTGTGTATGCTTTGGGTATATAATAGTGCCGTTGTTATTATCAGCTTGTAGTGAGCGTGGATTTACACGCATAGCATTATGTCCTGCGTCTGTCATACCGACAGTTCTGTTTGCCCAGCTAGCATTCTTACGCATAACAATCATAGAGCCAATGGGATGATGATCCTTACCATCCTGATTATTATAGTGTGGTGTCCTGCCAAAGTCTGATGAAACAACTACTGTTAGCCTATTAGCAATGCCCAACTCCTCAGCCTTCGTCCAAAG
>Ga0255777_10003525_pt1 | contig 13279 bp, 10 predicted proteins | sample 101ome_15_FD_179975 | JGI IMG/M metagenome (GOLD analysis project Ga0255777, IMG submission 179975) | Coastal salt marsh microbial communities from the Groves Creek Marsh, Skidaway Island, Georgia - 101402AT metaG (version 2) | ecosystem: Environmental > Aquatic > Marine > Intertidal zone >...
ATCAAGATAGTTCTGCAAACAATCTTTACATTACAAATTCACAATATGAAACTGGCGTGATTGCAAACAGTGTGATTCTTGATAGTGAAATCCGAAGAGCAACCTTCTTTAATGTGAACTTTGTTGGACTCGGAACAATCACAAATTATGAATTCTACGATTCATATGCGAACAACTTTGTGATGGATAATGCGGTTATCAACCGACCTTACATCAATGCGCCAATCATCAATGGTGGTCAGATTCAAGGTGTCGGTGGTTGGGTCACAGATTTCACCATGGAAAATTCAAATGTGAATTCTTCCATGGTCACTGCTTCAACCATGAAAACATCTCACATTGAGAACAGCACCGCAAATGATGTGACCATGACCAACTCACTGATTGAAGAGAGTGTAGCAAACAATGTCACTGTGACCAATTCACGATATGAGCAAGTGGACATTGAGACTGGAAATGCGAACAACATTTTGATCACAAACTCAGTCATTGATGGCTCCACCTTCAATAACATTGAGTTGAATAATGTGCGAATCACTGGTTTCCTCATCAATGATGCTGTGACATCAACGGGTGGTGAATTGACCGGTGGCAGCGGTTCTGGCACTTCTGGAAGCACTTCTGAGACAGGTGTCTTGGGTGAAGAATACTTCTACGATGGCGGCTTGCTCATCGGTATCACCATCAAAAACGGCTTCGCAAACAATTTGACATCGAACAATGCTGAGTTGAACTTCTGTACATTCCAAGATGGATTCATTCAGCGTTCAACCGCAAACAATATGACATTGAATCATGGTTCATTGTATGACTTCGACATCTATAATTCAAGAATTCATGAAACACAGATTGTTCAAGATTCAACAGCAGAGAATTTAGTTTCAAACAATGCGATTCTGACAAACGCAACTGCTGAAAATCTGACCAGCGCAAATGCGACCATTTCTTTTGCGACAATTCTGGATGGTATTGCTACGAATTTGATTAGTAACAATGCAACATTGAACACTGGAACAATTCTCGATTCAACAGCAAACAATCTGACTGTCAATAATTCACTCATTGAAGAATCTGATATTGAAAATTCAGCAGCCAATAATCTGTTTGTTGAAAACTCGACAATCATGTTGTCAACTCTTGATTCAGTTGAAGTGAAGAATTCACAAGCAAACAATCTGACTGCAAACAATTCAACTGTGAAGAACAGTGTTGTCATCGATTCAGTGATTGAATCTTCTGAGATCGCAAACAATGTGATGAAGACTTCAGAGATTCTGGATTCAACAGCAAACAATCTGACCGCCAATAATTCAACAGTCATCAATTCAAATATCATTGATTCGAGTGCGAGTAATCTTTCAATTGTTCAATCAGTATTCACTGATGTTGCGATGAATGATTCGATTGGAAACAACGTCACATTGACTCATTCAACCTTCGAAGTTGCAGAAATTAACAATTCGTTCTCTTTCAATATGACCGCAAACAATGCGACCTTGAATCTTGCGGATTTGGAAGGTGGAACTGCTAACGCACTTGTGACAAACAATTCAACGTTTGAAAATTCAATATTGACAAATGGTTCAATTGAGAATTTCTATGTTGCAAATTCAATCCTTGAAAACACAATTGCGAATAATACAACATTCAACTTTGGTCAATTGAATGGCTTTGACCTTTATCAATCAAACTTTGATGTTGTCAACATTTCGAATTCACATATCACTCATACAGTTTTTGAGCATGTAGAACTTTCAAACACCTACGCAAATGGCATGGTGATTGACAGTGCGATTTTGAATGGACCTGTTCTGAACGGTGCCTTAGTCAATGGTATGACAATCACAGGACATGGTGATGCTGTCATTTCTGAATTTGAAATTTGGAATTCAAATGTAGCAAATGTTTACATCACCAATTCAACTCTTGATTCTGTCACATTGACCAACACAACAGTTGAAATTGACACCTTGACAGGAACAACAATCACTTCAGCAGAAATTGGAAGTTCAAATGTGACTGGTGGTTTGATTGAAAGCTCCACAGCAAACAATCTGACAATCACTCAAAGCCATGTTGCGAATTCAACATTGTCTGATGTTGTTGTGAACAACCTGACAATCACTGGTGTATTCACAAACAATGCCGCTTCAATTGAAGGTGGTTCAATTCTGAACAGTGATATTGAAAATGGATTCGCAAACAATCTGACAATTCGTTTCTCCACATATCATGATGGAGAAATGTCAAACACAACAGCAAATGTCTTCAGTGCCAATAATGTGACAATGAATCATGGTGCTTTGTATGACTTCGACATCTACAATTCACGCATTCATGAGACACAAATTGTCAATGATTCAGAAGCCGAAAACTTGTTGTCAAACAATGCAATTCTGACAAATGCGACCGCTGAAAACTTCACCGCAAATAATGCTCTCATCAAGTTGGCAACAATTGAGAATGTAGTGATCACGGATGCAGTTGCGAACAACTTGACAAGTAACAATGCGACATTGAATGACCCAACAATTGAGTCCATGACTGCAAATGACTCTTTACTTGAAAATTCAATCATTGAAAATTCAAACGCAATTCAATTAACAATTGAAGATTCAAAATTGTCAAATGTTTCAATTGTTGAGTTGACCGCAAATGATGTGAACATGTCAGATGTGACAATTCATCTCGGAACAATACATGATACACATCTACATGATCCAACATTACACAGACCCGTAGTTCACAATGGTGAAATACGAACAGCAACTCTGTGGGATACAATCACATCAAATGGACATGTGAACACATTTGGTGCGAACAGTTCAACACTTCATGTTGGAACCATGTATGACTTCACTGCTTATGATACAGAGATGTTTGACACAACAATGGACAACACAACAATCACATCTGCAAATGTGACGAATCTGACCGCAAATGTTGTGAATCTGAACAATGTTGTAGCAAACAACGGTGTCGCAAATAACTTCACACTTTATGATGTAAGACTCGAAAGAGCAGTTGCGAACAACTTCACAGTTGAAAACATTGACCTTGATCGCACAAGACTGACTAACAGTGAACTTGCGAACACATATTCGAATAACATGGTCATTGACAATGCGATTTTGAACAGTGCTGTTCTGAATGGCGCACTCATCAATGGTATTACCTTGACTGGTAATGGCGAAGCAGTGATTTCTGAATTTGAAATTTGGAATTCAAATGCCAACAATGTGACAATTGAAAGTTCCTACATCGCAAACACAATGATTGCGAATGGTTCAATGCAAGATTATCAAATCTTCGAATCACACATCGCAAATTCATATGCGAACTTCTTCACAGCCAACAATGTGACAATTGATGGTGGTGTGATTCGCAATGTGACATTTGATGGACTTCAAATCACTGAATTCAATGATGGAACCGCAAACAACATCACTGGAACAAATGTTGATTTGACAACTGGTATCATGAATGATTATGAAATCTATCAATCATACTTTGAACAAGCAGAGATTGTTGATTCGGTTGCCAATAATATGACAACACATACAATGACTGCTAACAATGCGACCATAAATAGTTCAGAGATTTATGACACATTGATTCAGAACGGAACAATTGAAGATACAATTCTTGACTGTGGTACATTCTAATGAACTTATCTGAAATCTTTTTAGAAAATGCTAATCAACGAATGAACGTTGAAGTGAAATACAATACCTATGTTGGTGATCCTCGCAAAATTGTGCCGCTTGAGAACATGAATCAAGCGGTAGAACTTGTGGTGAAAAATAATCGTAAAACAAAATCACAAGATGAAGTGCGAAAAGAATTGACAAACTTGGCAGCAATTGCTATTTGTGTCAATAAGGAATCAAAAAGAACATCTGCGATGGTCACACTTAAAAAAGCTGATCCCGATACAAAAAAAGAAGCCTTCGAAAAAGCTGGCATATCAGAATTATCAGATGAATTTATTTTTGAATTAGGTAATATTGAAGTTGCTGAAGAAGAACGAGGTAAGCTTTTACCGCATCATTTGTTAAATCGTTTGTTAGGCATTCGTTCTGGACGTGGCGCTACCATTTATTGTTCAACAGAAAGTGAAGAAATAGCAAACATGTTGATGGGTTTTCGTTTTGAACGATTAGGAAAGAATGAAGGTAAACCATTTTTATTAGGACTTATGTGATATTACTGAATGAAGACGAGAATGATGTCGAAGAAACTGAGGGTGAGGAACAACCAGAGGAACAAAAAGATCTAAGGTCAATTGACCAGCAAACAAATGATATTATAAAAAGTGACAGTCGAACGAAAACAAATCTGAGTGACACAAAGAAATGGTTTCGTGAGAAGATCAATCAGGTATTATATCCCACAATGCGAGTGATGGGAGTTCGTGAAAGACCGAACAGTTTCTATCATCAAAATAAAGAATATCGCATTTTTCGTGGATCTCAAATACGACCAGGTTCTTTATACTGCTGGTTCTATGATCCAAAATACAAGAGGACATTACCATACTATGATGCGTTTCCTGTTGCTTTTGTATTGTCTATGTACAATAATGGTTTTCTTGGCATCAACTTACATTATCTACCTCTTCGTGCAAGGGCTACTCTTCTGACACGATTGTTGGATAATATGATGCGTAAAACTTCTTATGGTAGTCATTTGGATTTACAATACCGTACTCTACAAGCAGCATCACAATATCGTGAAGTGATGCCCTGTATCAAAAGATATTTGATTTCAAATGTTCGTGGTCAAATGATTGAGATTCCACCAGAAGAATGGATTCGCACAATCTTTTTACCACTCGAAAGTTTTCAAAAGAGAAGTTCTGGAGCAGTTTGGTCAGACTCTTTACGCAAGGCAAGACAAACAGGGTTTCGTAGGAGAATAAGGTAATGGCAGTTCAATCACTAAATGACCAAAGGTATTATGCAGCTCAAAATCAACTAAAAGATCGATATGAAAAAACTGGAGCTGTAGGAACTCCAGCTCCTTGGGAATATGGAACTGAAACTACACCTTTTACTATACAGAATTTAAGAAATAAAATTAGTGGAGTCAATCAACTCTCAAAGTTTTATTTTGATTTGCCTAAAATAAGAAATGAATCAAGTGACCGTACTAATTTAGTTAAGAAAGCTTGGGACTTAACAACTGCAGATTTACCTGGCGCCTCGCAAGCTTTAAAGAATATTTACTTTTATTCTGAAAATATCACAATACCAATGAGAGGAATCAATACAGATCCTCATGTGTATGCGAACGGTTTTAAGTTCGAAGCTCCAATCGGAACAAATTACGGTGATGGTGATATAGCAATCACCATGATTGTTGATAAAGATTACTACCTATATGATTTCTTTATGAATTGGATGAATCAAATTCATAGCAAAAATACAGGCTATTTTTCTTTTCATGATCAATACGTTACAGATATTGATATCTATCAATTGAATAATGTGGGAGTTGACTTCTCGAAGAATTCAAATTTTGATAATATGATCGCTGATACTACTAAAGGATTTGTTAACTATAAAGTATCATTAGGAAATTGTTATCCTAAAAGTGTGACCGCAATTGAATTCAAACATGAAGCGGCCAACGAGAGAACTAAAATCACAGTTGGATTCACTTATGAAAAAATTGATTACGAGAATCCTAAACGAAATAAGATTGATTTGAGTGTTCCGATTGATCCTCGTTTTGCCAATATTAATCAGCTTGAAGAACGATATAATCTTCCTTTTGTGAACAAACCACAACCAGAAGCTCCTTTTTATGATCCTACAAAAGATCCTAGCCTGAATTTTGGCGCTCAAGGAGCAGATACTTCTACCGATTCGAAAATGTTCAATGTTGAAGATTATTATAAACAAAGAGATGACTTTTATAAAGCGGCATCATTTGATTATTTTGACCACCCTACTATGGAATCCCCAACAGCAGAAGATTTTCGAAGAGTAAGAGGTGATAATTTTAATGCGATCAATGAAGCTGAACTAGATAATATTATCACAACTATTGAGAGTCGAAATCCTCCTAAATGGGTATATGATGAAGATTCAATGCGTTGGTCACAAAATCCAGAATGGCAGTCAGAACAAGAAATTCGTAATGAGGCAATTGAACAATGGTTTGAATATACAAGAGAAAAATTAACTATTGATTCCGAGACACTTCAAGAAGAAATTGAAAGTCAATTAGAAGATATAGAAAGAAATCAAGAAACATCTCTATACATTACTGATGAAAATGGTTATGCGATTGAAAATCCTAATTATGACCATCGAAGATATCCTGGTGAGACTGACGAAGAATTTGCAGAAAGAAGAGCAAAAATAAGTTTAGGAGTTGTAGATGTTCCTGACCGTGGCGAATTTACTGATGATGAAGGAAATTTTGATATGGAATCTTTCTCAAGATATATGGCAGATAATATTACAAATCAAGATGTGATTGATCAATTCAATCGTACTTTACCTGCAGGTATGACACCGACCGGTAATCCTGACCGTAAACATCAAACTTTTGAGGAAATATATGACCGTCTAAAAGAAGATAATGATTCATTACCAGATGAGATTATAGTAAGTCCAGGCCCTGGTGTAAATCATGTGATCACAAAACCAAATCCAGAAAAGAAAACAGAACTTGAACTATATAACGAAGCAATCAATGAACTTGCTGGATACGGTAACTCAAGAAGTAATGTGGGTCCTGAAACAATTATGGCTCCTTCAAAAGCTGATGGCATGCATCCAGTTCCCGCATCAATTGTAAATGATCCAAATCCACAAGTATTAGAACAATACGCTAAAACATTATATGACGAGGGCGGCCCAGACATTCGTGACTTTGCTACACAAAAAGCAGAATGGGCTGAAGAACAACATTTACGAAACATGGCACATGTTCAACTAGAAAATAGTGAGGTGAGTGATAAACTTCAAGACCTTTTATTAAATGAGGATCGCAACTATTCGCCAGAGGATGTATTGCACACTCTTCCTGAAGAAATGAATAAGTTTGATGTAGACAATCCTCAAACAGAAACACAAAAAGTTAAAGCTGCTTTGATTAATCGCCTTGCTGTTGGAGAAGGAACAGTACCTTTAAATGAAAGAGAAACAAATATTCTGCTTGATATAGTCAATGACCAATATGGTTTATCAATTCCTCATGGTACGAATTTATATGAAAATCCAAGAGCAATCACGGATGCGATGAGAGGAAGAGGTTTTGACCAAGAATTATTTGTTCATTTTCGAGAAAGAGAACGTGAGTTAACAGAAGACCAAGCAAATATGCAGACTCTTAGTGTGAATCAAGCAACGAATGCTCTCAATGATGTTGTGAATAATATTAACGCAAATCACGCAATTTCAATGCTCAATCGTGCGGGTGAACACGGTCAACAAATTCAAGACGCAAAAGATGCGGCTCAAATGAAAAAAATTGAAGAGATACGAGAAAATTATCGACAAGAACTTAACTCACCAACACGTAATTTTTGGCGTGACATGGTTGAACAACAAAGACAAGATCGAATCGACAAAGGAGGAAATCCACAGTATACTGGAAGAGAACAAGCAATTATGGATGCTGCTGATGATGGAAAAATGACAAGCCAAGATCTACACACATTTGCTTCTGTATTACATCAAGAACAGATTGATGAAAATCGTGTTTATCGTACTAGTTTAGAAGAAGGATTTAAACCTGAAGAAGTTGGTGTCAATGCTTATTATAATTTTCAAGCAGCAAAACAACACACAAATCATGAAACAACTGTACATACTCCAGTTACAACAGAAGAAGAAAGATTCAGAATTGCTGGTAAATCTTTAGCACAGCAATTACGAGAGAGTCAAGCTGCAGCGGGATATGCTTCGAATCTGGATGTTCCAACAGATCAATTACAACTTATGTCTTATCTTAAAAGATATGAAGAACTTGGTCCTGATGAAAGAAATCGTGTGCTTGTTGTCACTCGTGCAATCATCGAAGAAAATCGAGAAAAACAATTATGAAAGGAAATAATGCTTTTACCAAAATTGAATCGAATTACATATCGTTTGACATTACCTTCAAATGATAAAGAAATTACTTATCGGCCGTTCACAGTTGAAGAAGAAAAGATTTTACTGACGGCTCAAGAATCGACATCACCAGATGATGTTTTGAATGCAATGAGACAAATCATTAATAATTGCATTCAAACTGAAATTGATGTAACTAAACTTCCGACTTTTGATATTGAATACTTCTTTCTCAACATTCGGGCAAAGTCAACAGGTGAAGAAATTGAATTGATTGTTCGTCATCCAAATGGTGTCAATTCAAAAGAACAACCTTGCGACCATAAAGAGAATGTAAAGATTAATATTGAATCAATCAAGGTTGAAAAATCAAAGAAACACACCAATCGTTTTCAATTAGATGATAATGTTGGTGTAGTGATGAAGTATCCAAGTATGGAAGCTTTAGCATTTGGCGACCTTAATGATTTTGATTCTTTTGTGAAAGTAATTGCAAATTCAATTGAACTTATTTTTGATGAGAATGATACTTATCCAGCAGAAGACTGTAGTGAAAAAGAATTGATTGAGTTTGTAATGAGTATGAATCAAAAACAAATTGCTATGATTCAAGAATTTTTTGAAACAATGCCCGTATTGAAACATGAAATCAATTATATCTGTACTGGATGTGAATGTAAAGAGAGTGTTACAATACAAGGATTTCAAAATTTTTTTTTATCGCCATGAGTAACGATTCTTTAATGAATCATTACACTTTGAATTTTGATTTGATGTATCATCATCATTTTTCCTTGACAGAATTAAATCAAATGTATCCTTATGAACGTGCGATTTATGTAGACTTACTTAATGGATATCTTGAAAAGAAACATTTAGAAGAACAGCAACGAAGAAACGCAGGCTAATATGGCTTTACCATTACTTACAGATTCAAAAGTAACTGTTGATGTAAATCATGATTCAACTTCTTTGAAAGGAATTGACTTATCTTTAAAACAAGTCGTAAGTGAATTACCAAAACTTTTCAGTAAAGAAATTGAGAAACAAACTGAAGAACTTAAAGATCATGATACGAATATAAACAAAAAGAAGGTTGAAGAAACTGTTGAAACAATGAATAAATTTGCCGATGTTCTCAAAGAAAACATTGGTCTGTTTCGTAAGTCAGATTCTTATCAAGCAATGCAAAGGTCTCGGCTTGAAGGTAATCAAGTAATAGGTTCTACCGGACAACAACCTGCTGTTGTTCCACAAAGAAATACATATGCTGTTCAAAATCTATCACTTGGTCGTATAGCCGGCGACACAATGAGAGAAGGTCGTGATCGACTTTTGAATCGTTTTCGTGAAAATTCTTTTATAAAGTTTGGTTCTCGTTTAGCAGATGGTATAAATGCCTTTCGTGGTCAACCTACAAATTATAGTCAAAATCGTGAACAAACTCAAAGTGAATTAGAATCTGAACAAAAAGATAATCGTAATCAAAAGAAAATCATCAATCTTCTTGAATACTTACCAAAAATTCTTCTCAAGTTAGATGGTGATAAAGACGAAAAGAAAGAAGAAAAAGGTCTTCTAAGAAAGTTACTTGATGCGTTTCTGATTTTTAAAGCTGGTAATTGGCTTGCGAGTTTAATAGGTGGAGGTCTTGGTGCTGCCGGTATCGGTGCTTTGATGGCAAAAGCAGGTACTCTTCTTGGTGCTGGTTTAGGTATTGGTGCGGCGATTGCTAAATTAGGTTTAGCCGCTGTGATTGGCGCAGCAATTCTTGGAACAGTTTTTGATTCATTCATGACATATTTTAAAAATTCAGATGATTGGAAAGCGGGACCAATAGCAAAGATTTTTGGTTCAATTTTAGGAGGTTCTGGAGGTGTATACAGTGCAGCTTTACGGGGTATCACAGGAGCTTATCTTGGTTTTAAAGCAGGTGCTTTATTCGGACCTATGGGAGCAATTATCGGATTGATTCTTGGTGGTGTAATTGGTGCGATTACAGGTTATATTGGTGGTGAAAAAATAGCAGAAACAATGAGTGAAATTGGTGATGATTTTGCCGAAGGTTGGAAAAAACTGATGGCAATTCTGACCGGAAAAACAATCGATGATGTTCGTGAAAAAACATTGAGAGTGATCGATGAAACAAGTGATCCTACTTCCAAAACTGAGTTGACAAATTCACTTGAAAATGTTGAAAATTCAAATGATAGATTACAGGCGGCCGAAACAAAAAGGAATGAACTTTTCGAAAAGGTAAAAGAGCAAAGAAATATAAATGCTCAAGGATCCACACCAGATAGCAGAGAAAAATTAAGAGAACTTGAACAACAATATAACGAAGCAATCAAAGAATATGATGAGGCAAGAAAAAATTTTCGTGAAGATTCAAGGAATTTGAGTGCTGATGTAAACACTCAAGATAGTGTCAATCAACTTGATAAAGTCATCTATGGTAAAGAAGGTGAAACTGTAGAAATTCAAAAAGACGGTTTGTTATATGGTAAAGATAATATTGAAGTAACAGTAACTCCTCAAGAACAACGAATTGCTGCAAATCAAAAACGTAATGTACTCAGTGAAAATAGACTTCGAAGATTACAGCAAGACCTTGTTCAAGATGCATCTACATCTCCATTGCTTGAAGAAAGCACACGAAAGGAATATCAAACTGCTCAAGAGACTATTGAAGAGAAAGGAAGTTTACTGAATAAAATTCCTTTATTTGGTTCATTTTTTGATGATGAAGAAATGGCAAAAGCCAAAGCAACAGTTGAGAGAATTGAAGCTGAACTTTTACAAAAGAAAAAAGATACACGTCTTCGTATGAATCAAATTGAAGCAGATATGGCAGCAACTGTTCAAGAAAATATTGGCTTAGGTACACAAGACAGGTCAGAATCAATGACCAATATTATATCAGGTGAAACACTTGGTGGTCCAGATGCACAACCAGAACCACGACAAAGAATAAATTCTAAAGCAAATGAAAGAAGTATTTCTGTAGATCCAGCGAAATCAAAAGATGGAGGCAGACAAGACCAAACTTCAATTCAAGAAATTAAACCTGATGCTGTTGTAGCAAATCTTTCAGATGAACAAGTGAAGACATATGCTCTTGAATTGATCCGAAGAGAAGAGATGGGTTCAAAATCAGCCGCTCTTACACCAATTCAAGATCCTGCTAAGTATTGGAAAGATGATGGATCAAAAATGATGCAACTTGGTTATGGTTCAAACTTCATCAAAGAAGGAAATGAATGGGTGAAAGTGAAACCTGGATATGAAAATTCAAATGGTGAAATGGTTTATCCTCATCAGTTGAAGTCAGAAGCTGAAGCTGAACAATTACTTCGTGATAGTTTTAATCGTGAATTTGATCAATTTATGAAAGATCCAGAAAAGAAAGCAATCTTTGATCAAATTCAAAATCCTGCTCGTAAAATGGTTTTGATGTCCACCATTTATCAATTAGGTGAACACGGCATGGATAAGTTTAAGAAAACTTGGCCTTTGATAAAATCGGCTGTCGAAGAGCAAGATTGGAATCTAAAAGGATATCGTTGGCAAACTGCCGCAAGAGAAATGGCAAATTCAGTATGGCATAATGAACAAACACCTGAACGAGCCGGTAGAGTTGTTGATGTAATTGCGAATGGTGGAGATGTTCGATGGGATGGTGGTGTTATCTATCAACAATCCGCCGTACCATCAGTTGCTGCTCGGCAAGGTGGTAAAGAGGCGGTAAAGGCTAAAGCAGGAGCAGAAGGAAGAGTTGTTACACAACTTGAAGAGATTGTTGTTGGTGATTATAAAGGTATTGAAAACAATCCTGAAGTTGTGATACCAATGAATGATTTGGAAGAAAGAGTTCTGCAGACAGTCACAAAGATGATGGAGATTCGAGACCAAACAGCAAGTCGAAACAATGAACTTTTATCAATGAATAATGAATTGCGAATGCAGAAGTTTATTGAAAGTACTCAGAAGATTGAACAGAGGATACAAGCGAAGGAGAGTATTGAAAATTCAAGAAATCAAGTAGTGATGCCTCCTGTAATCAGTCAAGTGGATAATTCTCAACTCAATCAAACAAATCAAAGTATTATCATTAATCGCCCAGTTGAGAATGCTCACAATCCATTCCGATTATCACTCGGCTAATTTATCATCAAGTTCTTCTTTTGCGATTGTGAAAAGGCCGGCTGAAACTTCTTTGACTTGATCACGAACTTCATCAAATAATACAGGGTCAACAAATGCGATGGCGAGAAAAGCTCCAATTGCCATCATGAATAAACTTCTAAGCATTTTACGATTCCTTATTGAAAGAAGACGACCCACGTAGGGAATGCCGCTATATCTAAGCAATGCCCGTGTTATATGTAATACGTGAGTCATCTTTTATTTATAGATTATAGTATGAACGAAGATTGATTTCTTTTCGATCAATCACTTCGGTTGGTTCTTTATTTTCGATGGCCTTTTTAATCATTTTTGCTACACTGGCTTCTTTTCGAGCAATTACGATTTTTCGTTTATAGGCACGTCTTTTTTCTTTTCTTGTCATATTTCCTCATTGATAGGGGTTTGGAATAATCATGTAGTTTTGATCAACAACCACAACTTTGCTCTTTTTGGCTTCTTGAGGTGTGAAGAAAGACTTTTCACCACCATGGCCTTTACCTTTTGTCTTATCACCAATCTTATACATTAGCTTGATCGCAAGTTGACTGACTGGTGTAAAGATAATTTTACCATCTGAATTCACTCGACGCATGACAGTGGGATTAGCATCTTTTTCCATTGAAGTAATAAGACGGGGCTTGCTGAAATCACTGACGACTTTTCCTTCTTTGTTGATTTTGTATTCAGTTTCTTTGAGTTTTTCACGAATATCCTTTTCTGGTTTATTTTCCCAATCTTGAATAAATTCTTGCCAGGCTTTCTTCAGTTCAGAGTTTGTTATAAAAGCCATTTTTCATCCTCTGTTAAAGTTATGCGACGTTCAGCAATCATTTCAGCAAGATGTTCAGAAGCAAGTTCTTCCCAGTCTTCTTCAGTGAGATAGTCTTCTCGGTCAAAAGAATCTTTTTCGTATGTCATAATTATCTCCAATCTTTCTTGTCGCCCATCCATTCATTGTAAGCGTAGCCAGCACGATATGCTTCGATCTGCTCTGCGGTCATATCAGCTTCGAAAATATGTGT
>Ga0255777_10003540_pt1 | contig 13241 bp, 10 predicted proteins | sample 101ome_15_FD_179975 | JGI IMG/M metagenome (GOLD analysis project Ga0255777, IMG submission 179975) | Coastal salt marsh microbial communities from the Groves Creek Marsh, Skidaway Island, Georgia - 101402AT metaG (version 2) | ecosystem: Environmental > Aquatic > Marine > Intertidal zone >...
CGGCCATTCATCACTTGAAGCCGGTCCAAACGGGCGACACTCTAGAAGCTAGAGCTACTCTGCTCAACGAAACTCGCCGGACGGGTTTGTACCAAATTGATATTTTTAAAGATGATGTCCGCGTGGCTTTTTTCAAAGGCACGGTATATAGAACGGGCAATGAATGGAACCTATGAAACAGACCTATATCGTAGACGGCGTTCGTACGCCCATTGGAAAATTTAAAGGCACCCTTGCTGCGGTGCGCACTGATGATTTGGCGGCCATGACCATCGCCAAACTCATGGAAAAGAATCCCGATGTGGATCCTAGCGCCATTGACGACGTCATCCTAGGATGTGCCAACCAAGCCGGTGAGGATAACCGAAATGTGGCCCGTATGGCAGCCCTTTTGGCCGGTTTGCCTTGGAGCGTTCCGGGCGAGACCGTGAACCGTTTGTGTGCCTCAGGAATGAGCGCAGCCATCCATGCCCACCGTGCTATTATGGCTGGAGATGGCGATCTATTCATCGCCGGAGGTGTGGAAAACATGAGCCGTGGCCCTTATGTGATCAGCAAGAGCGAAAGTGCGTTCGATACCGGAAGCAAAATGTATGATACTTCTTTTGGATGGCGTTTTGTGAATCCAAAAATGAAGGAGCTCTACGGCACCCACGCCATGGGTGAGACCGCGGAGAACCTCGTGGAGCAGTTCGGAATTAGTCGTGAGGACCAGGACGCCTTTGCGCTTTGGTCGCAGCAGAAAGCTGCCCGAGCGCAGGAGCGCGGAAGGTTCCGCCAAGAGAAATTCGCCGTGGAGATCCCACAGCGTAAAAAAGACCCCATCGTTTTTGTGGAGGACGAATTCATGAAACCGAATACCACCCTTGAAGCACTCGGCGGCCTCAGAGCAGCGTTCAAAAAAGACGGCTCGGTGACGGCGGGTAATAGTTCAGGGTTGAACGACGGTGCTGTGGCATTATTGATGGCCAGTGGTGAAGCTGTGGAACAGCATGGCTTGAAGCCTTTAGCCCGCGTGGTGAGCTCAGCGGTCGCTGGTGTGGAGCCGCGGATTATGGGAATTGGTCCCGTGGAGGCGTCGAAAAAGGCACTCGCTAAAGCGGGTCTGACTTTGGACGACATGGACATAATTGAGCTGAATGAGGCTTTTGCTGCGCAGGTTTTGGCTTGCACGCGCGAGCTAGGTTTGGCAGATAACGACGAGCGTATCAACCCGAACGGGGGTGCCATTGCATTGGGCCACCCACTGGGGGTGACAGGCGGTCGCATCCTTCATTCTGCAGCCCTAGAGTTGCAGGAGACTGGTAAGAAATATGCCTTAGTGAGCATGTGTATCGGCGTTGGCCAGGGCTATGCCACCATTTTAGAACGCGCATAAGATGGCTATTTACCAATTCCTTGATTTCATTCCCGTAGTACATCCTACGGCCTTCGTACATCCCCAAGCGAATGTGACGGGTGATGTAGTGATCGGGCCGCATTGTTACATCGGACCCGGGGCCGTGCTCCGCGGCGACTGGGGCAGGATTGTGCTCGAAGAGGGCGTGAATGTGCAAGAGAATTGTACCGTACATATGTTTCCGAAAACCGAAACGCGCCTGAAGAAGATGGCGCACGTAGGGCATGGGGCGATTATTCACGGCGGGACGCTGGGTGAGAATGTACTCATCGGGATGAATGCCGTGGTCATGGACAATGTTGAGGTCGGTGAAGGCTCCATTGTGGGCGCATTGGCTTTTGTGCCGCAGAATACAGTCATTCCGCCAAGGAGCATCTTCGTAGGCAACCCCGGCAAGGTGGTCAAGCAGGTCACTGATGAAATGCTCGAGTGGAAGACGGAAGGGACGAAATTGTACATGGAGCTTCCAAAGCAATGTCAGGACACCTTGAAAGAGGTGGAGCCGTTGAAAGAATTGGAACCGAATAGACCAGAACATAAAGGAACCTATCAAACACACAAATAGATGAACACAGTTAAGAATTACATCCTTGGAAACTGGGAGGCAGGCAGCGGTACGGAATACACGGCGCGCCATGCGATCACGGGGGCAGAGTTTGCTTCTGTGAGCTCAGAAGGATTGGATTACAAGGCTATTTTAGACTACGCCCGAAATGTCGGAGGTCCTGCCCTGCGCAAGATGACTTTTCAGGAGCGCGGCCGCATGCTTAAAGCGTTGGCACTGCACTTAACGTCTATCAAAGGCCAATTCTATGATGTGAGTTGGGCCACAGGGGCCACCAAGGTGGACAGCTGGATTGATATTGAAGGGGGAATAGGCAACTTATTCGCCAATGCATCCCTCAGACGCCAATTCCCAGACCTTCCCTACTACGTTGACGGCGACCTTGCCCGTCTTTCAAAAGAAGGTACGTTCATCGGCCACCACATCATGGTGCCGCGCCACGGGGTAGCGGTCCATATCAATGCGTTTAACTTCCCTATTTGGGGGATGCTCGAAAAAATTGCGGTCAACCTCATGGCGGGTGTTCCTGCTGTAGTGAAGCCGTCGGAATATACCTCCTACCTTACCGAAGCGATGGTTAAGGCCATCATCGATAGCGGTATTTTACCGGAAGGTGCCCTGCAACTTGTGAGCGGTAAAGGACGCGGCATTCTAGACCACGTAGATTTTCAAGACATCGTGACCTTCACGGGCTCTGCGGCCACCGGTCAGGTGTTGCGCGGCTTGCCTCATTTGAACGAGCGCTCGGTGCCTTTTAACCTAGAAGCAGATAGTTTGAACGCTGCGTTGCTGGGTCCAGACGTGAAGCCAGAAGATCCGGAATTTGCGCTTTTTGTGCGTGAATTGGCCAACGAAATGACGGTGAAAGCCGGACAAAAATGTACGGCTATTCGCCGTGCCATGGTGCCGGAACATTTGTTGCCTTCGGTTCAGGAGGCGGTGATTGCGCGCTTACAAAAGACCGTAATTGGTGATCCTCAAGCCGAAGGTGTGCGCATGGGTGCTTTAGCGACGCACGACCAGATTGGTCGTGTGGAGGCGGAGATGAACAAGCTGATGGCCGAACAGGAATTGGTCTTTAATCCAGACCTCGACCTTGTGGGTGCAACAGATGCAGGTGCGTTCTATACGCCAAAGCTGTTTGTGAATAGCGATCCTTTTGCCAACACCAAGGTCCACGAGGTGGAGCCGTTCGGTCCTGTGAGCACGTTGATGCCGTACAAGACCATTGATGAGGCGGTCCAGTTGACCGCTATGGGACGCGGTTCTTTGGTGACTTCATTTGTGAGTAAGAACACTTCTGATATTGTTGCATTTATTTCCGAGGCTGCGGCCTACAACGGACGTATCCACATCATCAACGAAAAGATGGCCAAGGAAAGTACCGGTCACGGCTCGCCGATGCCACTGATGAAGCACGGCGGTCCAGGTCGTGCCGGTGGTGGAGAAGAGATGGGCGGAAAACGCGGCGTCTTGCACTATTTGCACCGCACGGCTATCCAAGGTCACCCGGACGATATCACCGCTATTACACAGCAGTACCAGCCCGGCGCATCGCGCCCTGAGGCCATGCCGCATGTCTTCCGTCAGCACTTTGAGGAGTTGGAAGTGGGTGCGACGGTGTACACTGCAAAACATACAGTCACGGAAACGGACATCACAAACTTTGCCAATGTGAGTGGCGATAACTTCTACGCACACATGGATGCTACTTCGCTTGAGGGAACCATCTTCGAGGGCCGAGTGGCGCACGGATATTTCATCTTGAGCAAGGCAGCAGGATTGTTTGTTGAGGCCAAGAAAGGTCCGGTGTTGTTGAACTACGGTATCGACGAATGCCGATTCACTAAGCCAGTCTACCCAGGGGCAACCATCGGGGTGAAATTGACCGTAAAAGAGAAGATCGATCAAGAAAAACGCAGTGAGGACGATGTGGCTAAAGGCATCGTGAAATACTACGTCGAAGTCTACGACGATACCGATGAGGTAGTTGCCGTGGCGACCATCTTGACCATGGTGAAGAAACTAGACCAGAGCTGATGAATTTCGAGCGGTTTCCCGGCGCACAGTACGCCAACATATTCAGTTACCTGCCTTCAGACGATAGAGAGGGCTATGCGGAATTGGACGAAGAGACCCTACACTTGGTGGGGGACGTTCCAGGATATGTGGGGTACGAGAGCGTGAAAAATGCCGAGGGTCGCAGCATCTTTATCAGCTATTGGCAGAGCATGGAGGCAGTGAACGAGTGGCGCGCGAATGCCCGTCATAAAGTCGCTAAGAGCCACGGAAAACAGTGGTATGCGGCGTACCATAGCATGCTCGTGAAAATTGAATATTCAGCAGAACACAATACCCAAATACTATAACCTATGAACGAAGCAGTGAACCAAGGCGGCGTAAATGTGACCGTTGACGATCGCGGTTTGGCCACAGTTGAATTTTTCCATCCGTTGTCCAATTCTTTGCCGGGCAAGGTCCTCGCGAAATTGGCCAATACCATTACGGAACTCGGGGAAAATGACGCCGTAAAACTCATCCTTGTGAAGAGTGCCGGCGAACGTGCCTTTTGTGCCGGCGCCAGCTTTGACGAGCTCATAGCCATTGAAGATTTAGATACCGGTAAGGTCTTTTTTAGAGGCTTTGCCAACGTGATCAACGCCATGCGAAAGTGTCCGAAGTTCATCATTGGCCGCGTTCAAGGAAAGGCTGTGGGCGGCGGCGTAGGCCTTGCTTCTTCGGTAGATTATTGTTACGCTACCAAGCACGCGGCGGTGAAGCTTAGCGAGCTGGCAGTGGGCATTGGACCGTTTGTGGTAGGACCAGCTGTAGAGCGCAAGCTTGGATTGGCTGGGATGTCAGATTTAGCGATTAATGCCACGGAATGGCGCTCAGCAGAGTGGGCCTTCCAGCGTGGTTTGTACAATGATATTTTCGAAGATGCGGCAGCCATGGATGAAGCCATTGAGGCTTTAGCGGGCCGATTATTGACCAAATCCGTCCCTGCCATGCGCGGGCTCAAGAAGGTCTTTTGGGAAGGCACCGAGCATTGGGATCATTTGTTGGCCGAGCGCGCTGCAATTAGCGGAGAGCTGATCCTAAGCAAGGAAGCCAAAGATGCAATCAACGCCTTTAAGAGCAAATAATGCGCACACTATTCCTGGCCGTTCTCTTGATGCCCCTTGCTCTTTTGGGGCAAAGTGATACTGCGGTAGCGGGTTATCACAGGCAGGCGATGTACAGTGTTTCAGGCGCTTATACAGAGGTAGATAATTGGAATGCTGGAGGTGAAAACAGTTCAAACGTGAGCTTTTTGTTACGTGAGAATTGGACCAATAAAGGCATAAACTTTACGACTGTTCACCTGCTAGAAGGAAACTACGGACTGAGTAGACAGGCCGGCACACTGACTAAAAATGCCGATCGTTTAGAAATTACTACGACACTTACCGGCTCGCCTAAAACGACGGAATGGAACCTGTCTAGCCAGTTTAATGTGCGCACGCAACTCGCACCTGGATACGCAAAAGGAGATACTTCGGGCGTACCCATTTCAACATTTGGAGCACCCATTTACGGCCAATTCTCTTTTGGTGTAGGGAACAACTCTTTCGATCATTGGCAGGTGTTTTTATCGCCGCTCGCCGGTAAGAGTACTACGGTTTTAGATGCTGATTTAAGAAACAAAGCCGCTTTTGGTGTAGATACTGGTGCTACGTGGCGTTTGGAAGCAGGTGCTAAGATTACCTTGAACTACAACCAACAGTTCAGCGAAGCATTTTCAATCACTGCGAAGTCTGATATTTTCTACAACTATTGGGGTCCATTGTCAGCGACCGATTTTATGCTCGACATCATCGCTCTTTATAAGATTAAAGAGGCCTTCTCTGTCAATGCTCATGTCCAACTCATTCGGGACATCGACCAAATAGATGCCTGGCAACGCCGCTCGGTGTTGGGTGTAGGCCTAGCCTATACAATCAAGTAGTTTTTCTTAACCTTTTCTCCCTTCTCCAAAGCAAGAAAAACAGAAGGATGAGCCCCGGTTGGAGCACCACAAAAACGAGAATGTTGGCGAGGTAGTAGCCGTAGCCGTATTCGCCCGGTGCGCCGCCCATCACTTGGAGGATGTAGACGCATTTCATAAAGAGGTCGGTGATAAATGCTTCCATGAAGACTTAACGTGAGGCGAAAAGTTATCGTACAAAAAAAGCCACCCGCGGGGTGGCTTTTTAAAGTTCTTTTATTCTGAGAATTACTTCACAAACACCTTGATCGAGGCGCTCATGTCGCGGCCGTAAGAGGCGTGTACGCCGTTGGCGAACTGCATGCCCAAACGAACCTCACCCATGGGAAGTGTTACAGTATCAGAAGTTTGACCGCCGCCGTAGTGGATATTTACGCTGTCGGCAGGAACTACTTCACCTTTTGCAAGGAATGCATTGCCAATCAATAAGTGGTGGTGGCCAGTGCCTTCCACGATTTCACCTGCTGGGCGCACTTCCATGCCTTCCACGCCGAACTCTACGTACACAGGGTTGCTTACCGTATCGCCGTTTTCAAGGTTGGCAAAGAATACGCGGCCGGTAGCCTCGTCCATTTCCTCAGGAGCCATGCTCTCGTGGTTGTGGTCGTGGCCTTCGTGGTTTTCTGCCGGAGCTTCGGCAGGCTGGCTACAGCTAAATGCGATCGCGCCTAGCGCTGATAGTAGGAGTGTTTTTTTCATGTTATTCAAAGTCAATAAGTACGTTATTCTTTTCAACAGCATCACCCACCGAAACGTTCACGGATTTTACCGTGCCGTCTTGTTCGGCCTTGAGCATGTTCTCCATTTTCATGGCTTCCAGGATTAGTAGTCCCTCGCCTTTGGCCACTGTTTGACCGGGCTGCACCATCACGTCGAGTACCTTGCCCGGCATAGGCGCCTTGAGCTTGGTAGCCTTCGTGGTGTTTGCCGCTGACATCCCCATCTGCTCTAGGAGCAGGTCATAGTGGTCCTTGGCGTTGAGCTCGAGCAATTGGCCGTTGATTTTCAACGTAAAGGTCTTGCCGTCCTCGCTGCGCTCCACCCATTGCACGTAGTAGGATTTATGGTCCTTTAAAATATGCCAAGTGCGACTGTCGATTTTTTCGATGTCCAGGTTGTAGTAAGTGCCGTCGAGCAACCCTTCAGCCGGGTTGGTATCTGGCGCAACTTCAAAGGTGTTTTTTCCTGTGATCTTGTACATGCGGTGGTTCTTTTGCGAGCTTAAAGTTACTCGATAGCCGCCAAAGTTTTGGTGTAGATTTTCGCTCCGTGTATATCAATGACCAATTCTCCAGCGTCCTCACCCCCAACAACTTCACCGCCACCGAAGGCGAAATAGCCGTTTACTTGATCCTCGCCGAGGGTTCTAGAGATCATAACAGTGTTCGCTGTAGTATCTGTGCTCAGGGCCATTTCACCGCCGTAAGCGCCGTTCCACAAAGCAGGATGATTGTGCTTTAATTTAAAAAGGGAGGCGTAAAATTCTGCATGGTCGGTATTCGCGGACCAATTCACACCCACAGTATCCTTGCTAAAGAAGGGGAATCTGAAATCGATCCCAGCTTCTTGCCCGGTGTACAACAAAGGGAAACTTTGGTCAATCATGAAAGCAAGTGCAAAGAAGGCGCGTGCATCATCGCCCATGCGCTCAATGGCACTGCCTTGCCAGCTGTTTTCGTCGTGGTTGGAGGTGAAGTACAACTTCATGGCATCGTCGCCATATACGGTATCGTTTTTAGCAGCATAGACCTCAAGATCATAGACGCTCTTGTGACCTTTGGCGATGTCGTTCATCATGTGGTGAAATTCCCACCCGTAATCTGCATTGAAGGTGCTAAGCAGGTGCGGTTCGCTCCATTCAGCTAGGAAGAAAAGGGGTCCGTGCTTCTCACGCAACATAGGAATGGTATGCTCCCAGAAGGCGTAAGGCACCATTCCCGCCATATCACAACGGAATCCGTCGATACCTGTATTGCTGACCCACCAATCCATTTCTGCAGCCATAGAGTCGATCAGAAGCGGGGCGTCATAATTCAAATCGGCCACGTCGGTCCATCCCGTTTTGCCGCCGTCGTTTCCTATGGCTTCCATAGGATAGCTGCCGTCTTCATCGCGGGTGTAGAAATCGTCGTTCGTTTCTACCCATGGGTGGTCCCACGCGCTGTGGTTGGCGACCCAATCGAGCAATACGTGCATGCCTAGTGCGTGTGCTTCGTCCACGATGGCTTTAAAATCTTCCACGGTTCCAAAAGCTGGGTTGACCGCGGTGTAATCTTGGATGGAATAATAGCTACCTAGCTCGCCCTTGCGGTTGCGCTCGCCAATAGGTTGGATGGGCATGAACCAAAGGATGTCTACGTTCATCTCGGCCAAGCGAGGAAGGTGCTCCTTAAAGGCATTCAAGGTTCCTTCCGGCGTGTATTGACGGATGTTGACCTCATAAATATTAGCGTCCTTCGCCCACTCTGGAAGCTTGGCATCTTCCCAGGTTGAGGTAGTTTCTGGTGCCGATTCTGGCGCGTTGCATGCCGCCAATGTCAGTACTGCGCTTAAGGCTATTAAGGTTCTTTTCATGTTGTGTGAATTAATCTTGGATTGGCCACTATTTCGGGCGTGATACATTTTATTTAAAGGAGAGACTCTGCTTGATGCCGTCTGCAGGAACTGTGATGTCCCATTCTTCAAGGTAGCGGTCCTCATTACTGTTGTTAAAGAAGAATCGCACCTCCTGTTCCATGTACTTGCGCACAATGATGAGCAGGTGCGGCTCTGGTTGATGTACCGTGGTAGAACCGTAATTCAAGGCCATGAATTGGCTTCGAGTTTCATTCAGTTCTGCAATGCGATCAAAGAGCTCCTGCTGGCGTGGTGAAAAGTCGAACGGCATCATCTTTCTGTTGTCCGGGTCGTTCCCCCCGTGAAGGGCAATCTCGTCGCCGTAGTAGAGGATAGGAATGCCAGGAACTGCGATATTGAAGGCGTGCATGGCGGCCATTTTTCTATACCCACGCTCTGTAGGTTCTGGGATTTCGCGTGTCCAACCGGCCAGCTTGCTGTCTTCGCTCATGCTGAGGTGTCCAGAGGCCATGGAGGAGAAGCGCGGCTTGTCCTGATTGCCAGAAATATTACCCATCAAATGGTGGTGGCCGTAGTAGGTCAGGCTGCTCTCTAACGCCTTGCGCAACCGGTCGAAGGTGGCCCCTTCTTGCGTGAAGGCTTCAAATGCAGCATCGTAGAGGTTGAAGTTGAATTGGGCATCGACTTTACCGCTACCGACGTAGCTGGCAATGAGCTCATCCGAGCCGTAGGTTTCCCCAATCTGGTACACATGGTCATCGCTTGCAGCACGAATTTTCTCTGTGAGCAAACGCGTAAAATTCATCGGGATGTGCTTGGTGGCATCGTGACGGAAGCCGTCGAAATCATATTCTGTGATCCACACCAAGGCGCTATCGCTCATGAGTTCTGCGACGGTGTCGTTACGAAGTTCGAGGGTCGGCATGAAGGTGTCGAACCAAGTCGTCAAGCGTTCCTCGTCCCAAAGCTGGGTATTGAGTCGTCCGTCTGCCGTGTATTTGTTGGTGGCCCAATTTGGATGTTTCTGGTACACAGGATGTAATTCATGGACGTGGTTGGCCACATAGTCTAGAAGTACATTTTGCTCCTTTGCATGCGCATCGTCGAGGAACAAATGCAGCTCTTCAGGTGAAGCGAAACGGTGGTCGGGTTTGATATTGCTCACAGGCCAATATCCGTGGTATCCAGAGAACGTACTTACGGGTCCTCCTTGGTTCCACAGTCCCCAAGCATTTTCTGGGTTTTGTGTGATTGGGCTGATCCAAAGCGTGTTGGTATGGAGCGCATCAAAATATCCATCGGCCAATTTTTGGCGCAATCCCTCGACATCTCCTCCTTGGTAGTTGGCACGAGGGTGCACGGCCGAGTCCTGAACGGGCTGATCGTTTCCAGGGTTGCCGTTGAAGAATCGGTCCACCATTGCGAAATACATGATGGAAGTGTGCCAATCTTTACGGTCCAATTCCTCTGTATTACGAACCACCTCGCCAAACTTCAAAGGGATCAACCAATCTCCGCCTTGCTGGCCGTTTCTCGCGGTATACAATCTGATCCATGCACGTTCCCATTCCTCGGCATCTGCAGGAATAGCAATGCTTAGTCCGTCCTCATCGCGTACAACGTCAATCACAAAGTTGTTGAAGAATGCTAAAACTTCTTGGTCTTCCGGGATGTTCGAAAATCGGAGGGCGCCTTCGTGCACGAATTGGAAATCAATGGCCACCGGGGCTTCACCACCGCCGCCTTCTACGGTCAAAACATTGTTGAAGCTTCCAAATCCATTGGGCACGGTTACTTCATTCGAAGGGTCTAATACTTCTTCGCCGTTCACGACGAGTTTGTAAGCATATTCACCGGGCGCAAGTACTAGTGGTGCTTCCCATGCGTCGCCGGTCCATTTCAAGAAAGTAGCATCGCTGTTCCAAGCGTTAAATACACCTTTGACCTTCACCTCTTCTCCTTCGAAACCAGGAATGCTCAAGGTGATGGCGCGCTTGGCGCCTCTGAACAACGGAATATCCATTCCTGAGCGATGTGCAGTAATATGAGCTACGTTTAAATCATTCTCTAGGGTGCCGGTAAAAACCTCCCCGTTGAAGGAAAGGCCCTTCGGTAATTCAAGCTCACCGCGCATGTAATCGCTTATGACAAAATCACTCTCTGTGCCGTGATGAACGTGCGGCGAAGCCAGATCAGAGGCCTGCATGTGAAGGGGTGCTGAGGGCTGAACGTCACAGGCAGCGAGCGCTGCACTGATGGAGAGTATCGTTAAAAATTTCTTCATGTTTTGTGGGCTAAAAAAAGGCGCACGTGGCGCCTTTCTAAGATAGTATCAAATGATTAAGCATGTGCTGCTGCAGTAGATGCGCTTTCGCCTACGGCTACTTCAAACCACTGGCCGTCGATCGCGAATTTGGCTGGAGCACCACTCACGTTTTCGATGGTCATACCTTCGGCTGTGAGGTTGGCTTTGAGCGTTGCGCCTCTCCAAAGGATGGAGAAGGTGAGGCCCTTCCACTGTGTCGGTAGCTTTGGTGTGAAGTGCAACTCCTCGTCGCGAATCTTCATCCCTCCGAAGCCTTGTACCACTGACATCCAAGTTCCTGCCATCGAGGTGATGTGCAACCCTTCGTGAACCTCACGGTTGTAATCGTCGATGTCCAAACGAGACGTACGCAAGTACATTTCGTAGGCTTTCTCCGGGTAGTCAATCTGCGCAGCAAGAATAGCATGCACACAAGGGCTCAACGAGCTCTCGTGAACGGTCTTCGGCTCATAGAAGTCGAAATTGCGCTTGACTTCTTCTTCCTCGTACAAGTGGTTCAAGAAGTAGTAGCCCTGCAATACGTCCGCTTGCTTGATGAAGATCGAACGTAAGATACGGTCCCAGCTCCAGTGCTGGTTGATCGGACGCTCGTCCAAGCTGAGGTCGTCGGCATTAAGCTGCTCCTTGTCTAAGAAGCCGTCCTGCTGCAATACCACACCTAATTTTTCGCTCTTCGGGTAGTACATCTTGGCGATGATATCACTCCACTTCGCGAACTCAGTATCTGCGTTCAGGGCAGTTTTGCTGGTGATCGCGCTTAGCGCGTCCGCTGCATTTTCTTTCAGCCAATGGTGGGCTTCCAACGTCCACTCTAAGGTCCACGCCGCCATGCGGTTGGTGTACCAGTTGTTGTTGATGTTGTTTTCGTACTCGTTCGGCCCAGTTACACCGAGCATCACGTAGGCTTCTTTCTCTTGTGACCAATTCACACGCTGCGACCAGAATCGGCTAATACCTAGAAGGACTTCAAATCCTCCTTCGGCCAAATAGCCCCAATCTTGAGTGTGACGTATGTAGTCGAACACGCCATATGCGATGGCTGCATTGCGGTGGATTTCCTCGAAAGTGATCTCCCACTCGTTGTGACATTCCTCGCCGTTCATCGTTACCATCGGGTACAATGCTGCACCGTCGGTAAATCCGAGCTTGCGCGCATTTTCGATGGCTTTGTCCAGCTGCTTGTAACGGTACAAACACAAGTTCTTCGCCACCTCCGGCTGCGCCGTTGCGAGGTAGAAAGGCAAACAGTATGCTTCGGTATCCCAGTAGGTAGAACCGCCGTATTTCTCGCCGGTAAACCCTTTCGGGCCGATGTTTAATCTATCGTCCACACCCGTGAAGGTCTGGTTCATGTGGAAGATGTTGAAACGGATGCCTTGCTGTGCTTCCGCATCGCCGTCAATCTCAATATCGGAGGTTTCCCATTTGTTGTGCCAAGCGGCTACGTGCTCACCACGCAATGCGTCATAGCCTTGCGCCGCCGCTGCTGTAGCGCTCGCGGCTGCCGTTGCGTCCAAGCTTGCCACGTCGTGGTTCATGCTTGATAAAACCGCTGCAAATTTTTCAAGTTTCAAGGTTTGACCCTGAGCTACTTCATAGCATGCGCACTCACTAACGAACATGTGCTTCGCATCCGAGATCATACCCCATTCTTGCGGCGCTCCGTCCAATGTGATTCCGTTGCGCATGGCCACTGTTACCTCAAAACCGGTCTTTTTGGTCTTGGCGTGAACATAGCTTGCGCCTGCTTCCTGACCTTGAGTAACAGGCTCCCAGAACTTCTCGTCGTAGTTGCTGTCCTCGTTTTCTACATCGAAATCTAGGTACGAGCACAATTCAATCTTGCCTGAAAAATTCTTTGGAGTAACGCTGTAGGAAATGGTTCCAATCTCGTCTTGAACGATGCTTACCAAACGCTCGGCTTCAACAGCTACGATCTTTCCTGAAGGAAGGGTTGCTTCGAAAGAGCGCTTGAGCAATCCGCTTTGCATGTCGAGCTCGCGGTAGAAAGATGCTACTTCAGTAGCGGTATTTAGGTCCAATTCCTCTCCGTCGACCTTCACCTGAATGCCGATCCAATTACAAGAGTTCAATACCTTGGCGAAATACTCCGGATATCCGTTTTTCCACCAACCTACTCTGGTCTTATCCGGGTAATACACCCCAGCGATGTAGGAGCCTTGAAGACTCTTGCCTGTATATGTCTCTTCGAAATTGGCACGTTGACCCATACGGCCATTGCCGATGGAGAACAAACTTTCGCTCTTAGGATGGTTATTGGCATCCCAGCGACGCTCGATGATTTTCCAAGGATGAACCTCGGTGTATTTATTGAACATTTGACCTA
>Ga0255777_10003562_pt1 | contig 13203 bp, 22 predicted proteins | sample 101ome_15_FD_179975 | JGI IMG/M metagenome (GOLD analysis project Ga0255777, IMG submission 179975) | Coastal salt marsh microbial communities from the Groves Creek Marsh, Skidaway Island, Georgia - 101402AT metaG (version 2) | ecosystem: Environmental > Aquatic > Marine > Intertidal zone >...
CCAGATTACTTTGCAGATATTTTGCTAAGACTGGGTGAATTTTTCAACGACGCCTACATTATTTGTGAGAGTAATTCGCACGGCTTGTTGACGTGCACACGACTTTATAAAGATTACGGTTACACAAATTTTCATACAGAAATAGTAGTCGACAAGATAAGCGACAGAGAAACAGTCAAGCTTGGTTTTGCAACAACAGCAAAAAGCAAGCCGCTTGTAATTAACGAGCTGCGCGCTTCATTGCGTATGGACCAGTTAGAAATACACGACAAAGTAACTCTGCGCGAAATGCTAACTTACATCGAAACAGAAACAGGAAGCATGGAAGCTGAAGCAGGCTGTCATGACGACTGTGTGATGGCACTAGCAATTGCGAATTACGGTCACCAACAAGGTTGGGAGCCAGTACAAGTTTTAGAAGATTATTACAGTGAGGCAATCTAATGGCTGAGACATTCACAGCACTTACAGAAGATGAGCTGCTTGGTCTCGTTCAAAACGAGATAAAAGGCTCTATCGGTTATTCCGATGGTGACCTTAGCCATGAACGGCAGCAGATGCTCAGATACTATCATGCTGAGCTTCCAGAACGCCAATCAAACGGCAACAGCAGCTACGTATCGCAAGATGTGTACGATGGTGTTGAAGGCTTAAAAGCTTTGCTGCTTGAAACCTTTTCATCTGGAACCGACGTTGTTCAATTTGCGCCACAAGGTCCGGAAGATGTAGACATGGCACGTGTGTGCACGACTTACACCAACTACATTATACACCGCCAGAACGACGGTTTTTCGATCTATAGAGATATTATTCACGACGGCTTGATGGCACGCAATGGTGTTGCGAAAGTATATTGGGACAACAAAGTCGATGTGCTTGAAGAAGAATTTCAAGACTTAACTTCAGACGAGCTGGACGGCTTGATGGCTGATCCTGATGTGGACGGCTTGCAGTCACTCAATGATAATGACGGTTTACTAAGCGGCGTTATACGCAAAAATATTAATAAATCTAAAGTGTGTATTGAAGTTATACCACCAGAAGAATTTATTATTAATCCAATGTCAAAAAGCGTTAACGATGGCTTTGTTGCTCATCGACGCACAATGCGCAAAGCAGATCTTATTGAAATGGGATTTGACGCAGAGCTTATTGAAGGCATAGGAAGCGACGAAGACCCACTAGGTGAGAACTACGACGAAAGATATTATAGACACGAGCAAGTTGGTCCACAAAAGCTGACACCAGACGAGCACAACTATCAAGAACAAATGAAACAGATTGTTGTGTATGAGTCATATGTTGAAGCTGATATGGAAGGCGATGGTGAAGCTCGACTTTACAAGACAATCACAGCAGGCAACACATTGCTTGATGTTGAAGAAGTTGATCGCAGACCATTTATCGTCTTTACACCTGTTCCAGTTCCGCACGCGTTTCATGGTGAAAACTTTGCATACAAGTTAATGCCTACACAAAATGCGCGGACAGCACTTATGCGGTCTATTTTAGATCATGCGTCTGTGACTACTAATCCAAGATATTTAGTACAAAAAGGCGCGCTTACTAATCCGCGTGAGCTCTTAGATAATCGTCTTGGTGGTATCGTAAATGTGACACGCCCTGATGGTGTTCAACCGCTGCTACAAAATCAGCTGAACCCATTTATTTTCCAGACAATAGTGCAGCTTGAAGAGGACAGCGAAAACACATCTGGAATATCTAAGCTTTCACAAGGTTTAAATAAAGACGCAGTCAGCAAACAAAACTCTGCTGCAATGGTCGAAAATCTTGTTAGCTTGTCACAGCAACGGTCAAAAATTATTGCCAGAAACTTTGCAAATGGTTTCTTAAAACCTTTGTTTGTCGAAGTATATCGACTGGCAATAGAAAACGAAGACTATCAAAAGATTATCGATGTTGCTGGCAACTACGTCCAAATCAACCCAAAAGACTGGGCTGAAAGAAAAGACGTAGAAGTTTCATTTAAACTTGGTTACGGCGAAACAGAACGCGAAGCACAAAAATTCCAAACGCTTCATGCAATGTTATCTCAAGATCCAGGCATTCAGCCGTTTTACACAACGCAAAATAAATATGCCATGGTTCGCCAGGCAATGCTCAATGCTGGTATTAAGGATGTCGACACATATTTAACGCCACCTGAACAAGTGCCTCCGCCTCAGCCTGATCCTGCACAAGAACTTGCAATGCAAGTGCAGATGAAACAAATGGAACTTGAGGAGCGCAAGGTAGCGCTGCAAGAACAAGAACTGCAACTTAAAGCGCAAATGGAACAAGAGCGTATGGAGCTTGAGCGTGCCAAAGTTGAAGTTAATGTTTCTACTCAGTACAGCGCTGAAGAACGCAAAGACTTTGATTCAGAAGTACGCGCAGACATTGGCTACAAAGAGCTTGAGCTTGCTAAAGCCACACCTGCAACTGAACGCACTGCAATCGTAAGTCCAAATTCATAGGTTGCATCATGCCAAGTAAAAAGAAAGAGCCTCGGCTGTCTGTCGGCCGAGGTGAAAAACTACCTGCGTCAAAAGGTGCTGGGCTAACAGCCAAAGGTCGAGCCAAGTACAACCGTGCGACAGGCGGAAACCTTAAGCCGCCAGTAACAGGAAAAGTTAAAAAAGGTAGCGCTGCTGCAAAGCGCCGAAAGTCATTTTGCGCCAGATCAAAAGGCTGGACAGGTGAACGCGGCAAAGCAGCAAGGCGCCGCTGGAAATGTTAATTTGGTCAAGGAGAGACTATGGAAGACCAAGAAATTATTGAGCAGGGTACTCAAGCAGAGGTGCTGCTCGGAAGTGACGCGTTTACTAAAACCGTCAACGGCTTACTCGATCAATATGTAAGCCTTTTTTTCTCAACTGATCCGCTACAGAAAGACGAGCGCGAAGTCGCATATCATTCTGCGCGGGCAATGCAAGAAATTGTAAACACATTGAACCAAAAGGTGATGATGAAAAATCAAATCCTTGAGGCAAAGGAGTAATAAATGTCCGAGACTACTGAAACTAGCGTCTCCGAGAACCCTGAAGGTCCATCAGTGGACACCGCAATTAATGCTTTTATGAAGCGTTGGGAAGACTCTCCAAAAGAGGAGACATCAGAACACGCAGAAGAAAGCGAAGCAGAGTCTGTAGAAGAAGTAAGCGAAGATACAGACGACGCTGAAGACTATGAAGTTGTCGAAAGTGAAGAAATAGACCTCGATGACGTCGAACCAGAATACGATGACGAAGAGTATGAAGATGATGATTATGAGCCACAAGTGGCTTCAGATGATCTGATTACTAAAATCAAAGTTGGTGAAGACGAATACGAAGTATCTGTTAAAGACTTGAAACGATTATACGGTCAAGAAAAGTCGCTTACAAAAAAATCGCAACAAGTTGCAGAACTACGCAAAAATCTTGATAGCGAAGTACAAAAAAATGCAGTCATATTAAAAACGCTGTTGGAAAAAGCTGAAGAAAAGCTGAAGCCATATGCTGAAATTGATATGCTGTTAGCTTCGCGCCAAATGGAGCCTGATGATTTTGCGCAGCTTCGTAAAGAAGCACAACAAGCGTACGACGATTATCAGTTTCTTAATCAAGAGTCAGACAAGTACTTAGAAATAGTCCAAGCCTCGCGTCAGCAGGAACTGAAACAGCGAGCAGCCGAAGCTATTGAAACTTTGAAGCAAGAAATACCAGACTGGTCAGAAGATCTTTACAACAAAATCCGGAAATACGGTGTTAGCCAAGGCATTAGCCAAGATGACATCGATCAGCTTGTAGATCCTGCCGCAATCAAACTGGTGTTGAAAGCTATGAAGTACGATCAAGGCAAAAAAGTTGCCGTAAAAAAACGTGCAAAAGCTCCTCAAAGAGTACTTAGATCTGGTGCAACAAAACCCGTAAGTCAAAACAAGCGCGTCAAACAACAAACAATGGACGCACTAGCAAAGTCTGGAACCACAGACGCGGCTCGGGATGCATTTTTAGCGCGTTGGTCTGCTAGTGACTAATCTTTAGCCCTATAAGAGGAATCAATGGCTACATATACCACGTACAACCAGATTGGTATCAAAGAAGACATTTCTGATATCATCTCAAATATCTCGCCAACAACGACACCTTTTCTGTCGTCTATTGGCAAAGAGTCTGTAAAAAACACACTGTTTCAGTGGCAAGAAGACTCACTTTCCGCAACTGCAGAAAATGCAGAGGTTGAAGGCTTTACTGCTACAGATCTTACCTTGACACCAACTGTCATGCGTTCGAACTATACGCAGATCCAGTCAAAGACCATTAAAATCTCAGCAACGGCTGATGCGATTGACGCATACGGACGTGCGCAAGAGACCGCTTACCAACTTTCGAAAAAAGCTGCTGAATTTAAGCGCGACATCGAATTTAACTTGGTTGGTGATCGTTCAACAAACGGTAACGATGCTGCCGCAGGCTCATCTTCAACTGCACGTCTAACAGCAAACATTCATGGCGACGACGCCGGTTCAAATGCTGTTATTAACTCTGCTGTTCAAGAAGCTGGTGGCTCTGCTGCTTTGTCTGAACAAATGATCCTTAATCTTGGCGATAAGCTGTATGACGAAGGTTCAGAAGTCTCAATCTTGATGATTAAGCCTGCTGACTCAACAGTTATCGCTGGCTTTACCCGTTCAGCAGTTGGCTCAGGTAACGCTCGTCAAGAGCACTTTGTCAACGGTGGTCGCACACTGATGAACGTCGTAGACGTTTACATTTCGCCTTACGGTGAGCAACGCGTTGTAATGAACCGCTTTATGAAGACTGACGTTGCATTCATGTACGACCCAGCAAACTGGAAAATCTGTGAACTGCGCCCAATGACTCGCGAACTACTTGCGAAGACAGGCGACGCAGATATGCACATGATGGTGACAGAATACGGACTTAAGCATGCTAACTACAAGGCATCAGGTCTGATCACAGCTATCACCTAACTGTTTAATGTGGGTGTCCTCGGATTTAGCTCTCCTTGCCGAGGGCACCTGCATTTCAAGGAGACACAATGATGAATCCAATCGATAGATTAATTGATGCCGATCTAGGTGTCATGCAAGACGCTGACGGTCTTTACCGAACGCGCACACAAAAAATTACAAATGAATTTATGCAGTCGCTGCAAGATCAGCGCGACGCTGGTGGTTATACAGACAGTGGCGAGATGCTCAAAATGGCGTCGATCCCTGTAGTCATTGTCGAGCAAATGATGAAAGAAGGCATAGACGTTTATAAGTCGCCAATTAAAGACATCATCAAGTGGTTAAAAAATAACGACATGGACCACTTTTTAACGACAACTAAGAGGATTTAATATGGCAACTTTTGCTGAGCTAAAACAAGATGTGATTGACTTGATTAATCGTAATGATTGTACCGACGCACTTGCAGCTTCGTTTGTAAACTTAGCTCAGCGCAGATTGCTAAGAACACTTCGGTTGCCATCATTAGAAAAAGTACAAACAGTTATTACTGGTACAACAATATCAACAATTTTTAATAGCACTACAGGTGTCTACAGCTTACCTGCAGACTTTTTAGAATTAATTTATATTTATGATGACGACAGAATTTTAGAGCGAATACCTCTTCGTAAATTTCTAGAATATTCCAAAAATCATTCAGCTGCTGGCAAGCCGCGTTATTACACACGTGTAAAAAATACGTTTGAGCTAATGCCAAAACCTGAAACAGGTCACGAATTTTATGTCGTGTACGCCGCTGACGACACTACGCTTGTAAACAACACAGACACCAATGTCTTGTCGTTGTCTTGCCCAGATTTAGTTGTTTATGGCGCAGTTTTGTATGCTGCAGATTATTTTAATGATTCTCGCAAAGCACAATTTGAAGACGTTTATAACAAAATTTATATGGACGTAGCAGCATTGGCTGACGCAACTGACGCAGCAACCGCTGATGCTTCAGTGCAGCCTTCCTTTACATACCAAAGCGATCTTTTGAATTAGGTGAAGCGTTATGTCAAAAAGTTCTGTATTCCAAACAATAGGTACCGATCCTGTTCAAATTTCGTCTTCTGTTGCGCTGCTTGAAGACTATGTGACAGACAGTGCAGCTAACGCTGCTGCAGCAGCTGCTAGTGCGTCGACAGCTGCTTCAAACGCAAACGCCGCAGCTTCAAGTGCAGCTTCAGTTGTTACGTCAGTCAACAATGCCGCAGCAAGTGCTTCTGCCGCTGCTAATAGCGCAACCAACGCTGCTACTTCAGAAACTAATGCTGCAACTAGCGCAACTAACGCTGCAACTAGTGAGACAAACGCGGCAACTAGTGAGACCAATGCCGCTACTAGTGAGACAAACGCAGCAAACAGCGAGACAAACGCTGCAACTTCAGAAACCAATGCTGCAACTTCAGAAACTAATGCTGCTACAAGCGCGACTAATGCAGCGACTAGCGAGACTAACGCTGCCACTAGTGCAACTAATGCTGCAACTAGTGAAACTAACGCGTCAGCCAGCGAAACAGCCGCTGCAGCTAGCGAAACAGCAGCTGCAACTTCAGAAACTAACGCCGCCACAAGTGCAACTAACGCCGCAACAAGTGAAACCAATGCCTCAAACAGTGAAACACTAGCCGAGCAATGGGCGTCACAGACTACTGGCATTGTTGATAGCACTGAGTATAGTGCGAAGGCATGGGCTATTGGTGGCACTGGCGTCACAACAACAGCTGGCGCAGGTCCAGCTAAAGACTGGGCTGTGTCGCCTACTACTGTAGATGGTACTGAGTATTCAGCTAAGAACTACGCTGCTGGCACACTCACATCACTAAACGGTTCAGCCAAGCAATGGGCCTTGGGTGGTGGATCATCATTTGATGTCTACACAACAGTCAGTGGTGGTTTGTACTCTGCGCGCTACTACGCTGAACAAGCCGCCGCTAGGTTCGACTCATTCGATGACGTGTATCTTGGGGCAAAGTCTTCAGATCCAAGTACCGATAACGACGGAGACGGATTGCACTCAGGCGATCTCTATTTCAACACCACTGACTCAGTAATGAAGGTTTATGACGGAACCAACTGGAACGCAGTTGTGACAGACACAAGCACCTTTGCGACTAAAGGCTTTGCGACAGCAATGGCGATTGCACTTTAATAGGAAACAACGATGGCACAAAACTTTAGAAGATATCACCTCAATGCCGTGGGCGTTTCTGCGGCTGACATACCTGTCGCTAGTAACTTTCCAACTGGATACCACACGATCATCAGTATCCGGCTGGCTAACGTAACTAGCAACATGATCATGGCATCCGCCTACATCAACAATGGTACAGACGACATTTCGTTGATCGTCAACGCACCTATACCAGCTGGAAGTAGCCTTGAGCTAATCGATGGCGGCTCAAAGATTGTTGTCACAGACTCAGACAGACTGTGGGTGCAGTCAGACACAGCATCATCAATGGATGTTCATTGTTCTATCGTTGAAGAAATCAGTTCATAGGGGTAGCAGATGGGACACATAGGAAACACAGTCCAGACTGCCTTTACCTCGTTTGACAAGCAGACAATCACTGGCACTGGCGGCACCACATACACACTGACGCATAGTGTTGCTAACGAACGTGAGATCGAAGTCTTTGTAAACAATGTGCGGCAGGAACCGTCAGTTGCTTACAACGTGTCTGGTAATACCTTGACGATGACTGGCAACGTAGCAAGCACAGATGACTTCTATGTTGTGTACCAAGGCAAAGCAGTTCAGACAGTCACTCATCCCTCTGACGCACCACTGCAAGCGACCACAGGCACATTCACCGGAGATGTGACAACCACGGGTGATTTCAAACCTACTGGCAAAGAATACTTCCACGTTGATTTAACAACTGCCCAATCCGGTAATTCATCACAAAGTACGGTTACTGTGGATTTTGGAGGTAGTGGCACAGTCAAGTATGACACTGCGTCAAACTTTGATAGTGCAAATGACGCGTATCTTTTGGGCAGTAGTGATGGTGTCTATCTAATAAGTTTTAGTATCGGCATAAAGTCAGTGAGTATCGCAACGGAAACTATAAAAGATGCGGCAGCACAAATAAGAGTTGCAACAGACGGTTCAACTTTTACCCCGATTATCGGTAACGGTGCGCATGTTCAGAATAATGCGGGCGATGAAATCGGTTCATTCGCTTTAAGTGGCAGTTTTATCTATAAATCCACAACCGCAACAACCAAAATTGACATGCAAGCGTATGCAGACTGTGCGACCAGTGCTAACTGGACAGTAAGTGATGATGTTGAACTAAACACTAATGTTAGTCCCACAGATTCTGGCACTGCACGTTGTACATTTCTATCTATAGTGAGAATCGCATAATGGCACTTTCAAGAATAACCAATGGCGGTGTTGCCTCATCTGGTCTACCCAGCGGGAGCATCATTCAAGTTCAACACTCGCAATTCACCAGTCAAAATACTGTTTCTTTCACAGCGAATACGGATGCGACACTGACAGACTTAACGGTCAACATTACGCCCACTTCTACATCAAGCATTATTAAGGTTGAGGCATTTGTTCAGGGTGAGTGGGGTAATAATGATTCTCAAACTGATTCCTGCTGGTTTTTTCTCAGAGACAGCACAAAATTAGGTTCTGCTACAGCAGGAAATCGAAATGTAGGTATTCATATGGGTACATCAATCACCTATTACGCCGCAAACAGTTCTTCAACTCCTGAAGGTGTGAAGTATGTTTATTTTGATACACCGTCAACAACATCACAAATTACCTACAAAGTTGCTTGTAGAAACCATTATACCACTGATTTTTACCTCAATCGTACAGTCGCCGATAGCGACCACAATTATATAGAACGTGGGATTTCTAGCATCACAGTGACTGAGATTGCTGGGTAAATAATCTAATCAAGGAAAATCATTATGGGTTATATTGGGTCTTCTCAGGGGAGCAAGGCACCCGTTCTGCTGGACAGCATATCCGTAGTTAACGGACAAGCGGCATACACAATGCAGAAGAACAGCGTGAATTACTCACCCTCTTCCGAACTAACGCTACAGGTCAGTTTGAACGGACTTGTCCAAGCACCATCCAACAGTTTCACCATATCAGGCAGTACGATCACCTTTGCCGACCCACTCGTGACCGGAGATGTCATTGACTACATCCTCGACCGCGAACCATCTACTGGAACAATGGAACCGCTGGATGCTTCGGTAACAGCAGACAAGATTGCCAGTTCGGTTATGCGTAATGGCATCAGGGTCAATGGCGGCACGTTGTCTACTAATACAACTATTGCATCATCAGAACGGGCGATGGTGGCAGGGAGTTTCACGATAGACAGTTCAACCAGTCTTACAATTAACGGGGAGATGACCATTGTCTAAGTTATACGTCAACGACATCTACTCAAAGACTGGTGCGTCAGAGGCAATAAACATTGATAGCAGTGGGCGTGTTCAAAATCCAAAGCGACCTTACATAATGCTTCTCGCTGATGCCCAGCAAACTGTTTCGGCAAACACACCTTATACGGGTTGGCGAGTAGATGGGCAACGCGACATCACATATTCAAGTGGTGTAATTACCGTCCCTGTAGATGGTCTTTATCGGATTGGTTTCAGCGTAATTAATCAGGGGACTGGCGGTTACTATCTTCGCATCAACGGTACAGCAAAGTACAGAATAGGATACGGGAACGCTGGTACAGGTGAAACGTGGTCACAGCAGGGCAGTGATGGTGTTTTTGAGTTAAATGCTGGAGACACTGTAGACTTTGCTCCAGAAACCAGTCTTGTCACCTTTGGTTCTACATCTTTCAGCGCAGTGGGCGGTGCCTACGTTTATTTATTGGGATAGTGGAGATCGATTATGGCATCTATACTTAACGTAGACCAGATCGGTCACTCAACCAGCGGCACCACGGCACTTACTATAGATAGTAGTGGTCGCATCCTAACACCAGCAAGACCAGCGTTTCATATGACCCGAACCACGAGTACGAGTGGGGCAGGCGATATAACCTATGAACACACATTGTTTGACATTGGCAATAATACAAATGCTTCGACAGGTGAATTTACTGCGCCAATCACAGGCATTTACTCAATGACTTTTGCGTCTATTGGCCCCGGTTCTGGCAGTTATGCTATTGCAATAGTTGGGTACATCGACAACGTACAGACTACACAGTTCACTCTTAGACCGTTGAGTGCCAATGCGGCAGTTTCATATTCACCTCAAGGGTCTTTGACTGCGCCAGTACAGTTGAACGCAGGAGAGAAATTCAAACTTAATGCAAATGGCCCGCTGTACTCAGATACTACGACTTGGATACGTTTTGCAGGTTACTTGATAGGATAGGATGACGATATGACAAGCATACTTAAAGTCTCAACCCTGCAAGACCCGACAAACAGCAACACAGCGTTACAGATTGATGCCAGTGGGCGTGTGACTACACCAGCACGACCAGCGTTTCGTTCTTATGGTTCAGGTGGATCTTGGGTGTCGTTTGGTACTGGTAAAGTTACCACAATGACCACAGTCGATTATAACATTGGTGGTCATTACGATAGTACGGATTGCGAATTTACTGCGCCAATTGATGGTCTCTATCATATCCATGGACGCTTCTATGTAAACAATGGTTCTACAATTAGTTCGTTTTACATTATGATAGATGGCACTGCTTACAGTAGCACTTATTTTGCCACTGTAGAAAATGCCGCTGGCGACAGTAGCGTAACTTTTAGCGAGACACTTCAACTTAATGCTAATCAAGTAGTCGCCATGCGTGGAAACAGTGGGGAGTATTTCCCGTTGTACAGTAGTTTTGGCGGATACTTAGTAGGATAGGGGGACTGACATGGGATTAATACGTCTACAATCAAACAGTCTTCCAGCGTCTATACCAACTGCAAACTTACCATCTGGTACAGTGTTGCAAGTGGTTCATAGCGAGGCAACAACAGGTAGTTTTTCTACATCAAGTTTATCTTATGTGACTGACCCAGATATGCCGTCAGCAACCATCACACCTTCTTCAACCAGCAGTAAAATATTGATACACGCAATGATCGGTATGCAACATGACGCTTCTGGTCAAATTGAAAACACTATCTATCGTTCTATTAGTGGTGGAGCAACGACTGACCTGTCTGCAAGCAACACTTATGGTTTGGCATTTAGTGGTGGCAGTAGTCAGCAATGGGATAACACGGGTATACATTGGGTAGACGAACCAAACACAACATCTGCCGTTACTTATACTTGGTACGCTAGATCAGAAAGCGGTTCTTCCGTTACGCCGATCCACGGCGACTGTGGTATTTCTATGGTTCTCATGGAGATTGCAGGATGAGTGCGATGAAGCAACAGATGACCGTATCACCGGAACTGCGAGTAGCACTTGATCTTGAAGCGCATGAAAAAGAGTGTGCTATTCGCTATGCGTCAGTCGAAGAGAAACTCAATATGCTAGACAAACGCATGTGGCGCTTGGAAGCAATGATCATGGGTTCGACCGTGGTTATCGTGGGTCTAGCGGCAAGTTTACTAATGAAACTCTGAAAGGAGCAACAATGACTGAAGCAAGAGCAGTCTATGATGTACCTGCCAAACAATCTGACATCCATGAGATCAAGGTTATTGAACTAGAGGAGCATGATGATGGCTCTGCCACGTTAGTGCTTGAGTTGTCCGAAGAGACCAAATGTAGTCTTTTAGGAATTGGCTTGAACACTGTTCTTAGGAACTACATAGAGACACAAGCAGAAGACTAAAGAATTTAGGAGAGCGTAACTCAACTTGGAGTACGCAAAAAATGATAGCGGAAACCCTCGCTGGTATCGCTCTTTTTAAATCAGCCGTAGACGGCATAAAATCCGCAATCAACACAGCCAATGATATTAGCGAAATAGGCAGCTATATCGACAAGCTGTTTGAAGGCGAAAAGCAAGTTCAAGAACAAAGAAATAAAAAAGCAAGCGTGTCTTCATTTGATACAGGCAACGTTGCTCGAGAAATTATTGATGCAAGATTAGCAGCAGAGCAGATGCGCGAAATAGCAACAATGATTGATCTAAGGTTTGGTCACGGAACATGGCAAAGTATCTTAGAAGAGCGCAATAAAAGAATAAGAGAAATGAAAGAAGCAGAAGCAAAGCTTAAAGCACAAAAACAACAACAACTAGAAGAAACAATTGAAATAGCACAAATAGCTTTGGCTGTTGTATTTATTCTAGGTTTAGCAATCACAATAATTTCATTTGTAACGAGTTAATTATGTTCAAAGTAATCGTCTTGGCGTGTGCTATCGCGTCCGACGCTTGCTGGGAATATCATGATACTCGTGGTCCTTATAGTTCAACAGAACAGTGCACTGCGCGCGCGTACGAAATGGGCAACGCAATCATGGAAATTAATAAAGGTGCCATAGAGCCAAAACAATTTAAATGCGTGCAGCTTAAAGGAACAGCACTATGATTTGGGGAAGTGTTATCGGTGCAGTGGCAGACATTGCAGGCGGTTATTTAAAAGGTAAACAAGAAAAAGCGCAAGCTAAACAAAAACTAGAAGTAGCTAAAATTGAAGCACAAGTTCAAAAAGTAACTCAAGACGGCGCTTGGGAAGAGCAAGCAATTAAAGCAAGTGATAACTCATGGAAAGACGAGTTATGGACTGTGTTTTTTGTTTTGCTCATTGGTGCGTGTTTCGTGCCTAGTGCTCAACCATATATTGAAAACGGATTTAGGTTCCTGCGTGAAGACTGCCCTGAGTGGTTGTCATGGGGGATTTTAGCGTCAATTGGTGCGTCTTTTGGTTTAAAGAGTATTGGCCAATTCAAAAAATAGGGGACAGCAAATGGAAGTCATTTGGACTTTGTTGCTGACCGTTTGCTCCACCTCACATTGTGCAACTCAGACAGTCCAGTGGTTCGAAGAAAAACCACAGTGCGTCGAAATGAAGTTGCTTCACGAAGAGTTACCACAAGATGGTGGTTGGAAAACGGTTGAATACAAATGCACGATCGTTGGTGCACAGGAAATTTAATGAAACAACTACTAGAACAATTAATTAGACACGAAGGTTTGGAGCTCAAGCCCTATAAATGCACATCAGACAAATTGACTATCGGCGTTGGTCGCAACCTACAAGACGTTGGCATCACAAAAGA
>Ga0255777_10003570_pt1 | contig 13192 bp, 17 predicted proteins | sample 101ome_15_FD_179975 | JGI IMG/M metagenome (GOLD analysis project Ga0255777, IMG submission 179975) | Coastal salt marsh microbial communities from the Groves Creek Marsh, Skidaway Island, Georgia - 101402AT metaG (version 2) | ecosystem: Environmental > Aquatic > Marine > Intertidal zone >...
AATCAGAACTAAAAGATACTGCATCTCTTTCATGGGAACGTGTAATGGAAGCGTATCCAAATCTTACTACAAAAGATGAAGACCGTGTACGTATGCTTACTATTTTTGAAGGACCTACAGTTGATACGACACAAATGATTACAACTGTAATGAAAGAAGACGACATTAATTTTAATCCACGTGCAGGACATATGGATCAACCATCACATCCTCAAAACAAAGGATTAACAAAACGCTCAACAAGCCCACGTCCTAAACTACGTCCTAAAAACTTTGATCAAATTGTACAACGTGCAGCAATTAATAAAGCAGTGCAAAGTGCAATGGGCGAAGGCTATAAAGAACTTCCGCCAATCAACAGAGACCGTTATCAAGAACGTCCAGGACTAGAAGGTCCATTTAGCACACTAAGCGGTAAAGTAGTATACTATGATCCAAAAGAAGGTGCGTACTACGATCCAGACACAGACATGTATCTTTCATATGATGAGTTTAAAGAACTAGACAATGACAGACGTGGAATGGAAGAAAATGACCTACGGTTGCCAGCGGGCACATCAAGATTGAAGCCAGGTTTTCGCCGTGGTGGACTTGCAAGTGGTCCTGTAAGTCAGTCAACTTATGATCAAGAAATGGCAGCGGCGCAACGTGCTCGTACTGCACCCAAACCAAAAGCACCGAACTTAATTAATGGTCCTCGTGTTAATGAAGAAATGAGCGATGATGAAATTGATGCTTTTCACCGTGCACTTGATGAACTTGTACACAAGCATTTAGGACATAGTTCAGATGAAGTTGACGAACGTAAAATGACTAAAGCAGAAAAAGCAAAAGAAGAACGCTTAAAAGACAAATATGATGATAGTGATATGAAAGCGTCAATGAAAAAGCAGTACGGCGATGACTGGGAAAATGTTTACTATGCTACTATTCGTAAGCAAGCAATGAGCGAGTGGAATGGCAACGATCAATACGAAGCAGCTGAACATTTTGTTGATGTAGCTCTCGATATATTTGATGAAATGCTTAACAACGGAGAAGATGAACTTCGTGCTAGAGCAGAAGCACATGAATATCTTACAGGAGAATTAACTGATCTAGGTGTTACTCACGGTGATAGTGAAAGCAAAGAATGGCATGAAGTACTAGAAAAAGAAATAATTGATATTATGAATCGACGTGACAAAGGCGGCAAAATGGGCGAAGGTCATGCACCAGATCATAATATGCAAGCACGTATGAGATTACAAAAAATCTTGCAGCAAGCAATCAAAGACAGTAAAAAGAAGCGTGGCATTGAAGATGACGATGAAAAAGAACGTACAGATGAAATGACTAGCGCAGGTGGAATTGCTAGTGTAGCACAACCTCTAGGTAAAATGCAACGCCGTAAAAAGACAACAGAAGCACATCCTAACAGTAAAGAATATGATAAATGCTGGGATGGGTATGAAAAAGTTCCAGGGAAGAAACGTGGCGAGCCAGGTTCTTGCCGTAAAAAAGACTAGATCTATATGACAAAACGTATTGCAATATTAGGTTGTAGTCATTCAGACTGGCAACAAGGTCCAACTGAACGACGTGGTTGGATAGAACAAATAGCAACGCAATATCCAAATATAGAGTTTCATAGTTTTGCTAGAATGGGACACGGTTCTCTTTGGTATGATTTTATTCTTAAACATATTATTGCAAATTTTGAACCTAACTATTTTGATGCAGTTATTATTCAATTAACTGCACAAGGAAGATGGTTGTTTCCATTGAGACATTCTGTTGAAAAAGAAAAATGGATTGTACATCCTTTTAAAGATAGAGATGTTCCAAATTACATAACGTATACACTAAAGTCTCATCGTATAGTTAGTACACAAATGGGTAGTTTTGAAGCCGGAAGTTATCTTCCAGACTGGGAACACGAGCCATGGGGATTTAGAGGCGGACCTTTTTATGAATTCCCAACACAATTTGGAATAAACTATACTGCAAATTTTCCAAATGAAGAATATGATAATTTTAGTTTACAGTACGAAGATGTTTTTGGAGATACACTAATAAAATTATATAGACCACATTTTAATAATTTTTTCTATTTTACATTTTTTAATAGTTATAGTCCTGGAAAATATGTTGAATTTAAAAAATATCATGTTGGCAATATCGGTCAGCCAAAACCATTTGTGCAATGGTCTATAGACAAATATGGCGCAGAGAGAACAGTATTAGATTTTTTCGACGATAGTTGGCATACTAGCCAATCAGGCGAAAACATATTTGTAAACGAATATATACTACCTAGCGAAATAGGTAACTACTTGAGGAGGTAATAATGTCTTGTAAATGTCAAAACTGTCATTGTGACCATCACTGTGGCACTGAGTGCCAAGATTGTGCAAATGATGTTTGTCAACAATGCGAATGTGAACATTGTTCAGAACGCCCAATCCGAACAAGAGACGAATGGACAAGCGTTGATAGCGGAATAGAACTAGGATTCTAATGCACCCAGAAGAAGAAGTTTGGAAAACAATTGATCCGGCAGATATGTGGATCATGGATAAACTTATACTCAGCAAACAAATGGGATACAACTGCGGACCTGTAGGTGTTAGAGTAGACGAACCAGGCTACTATATTGTACGTCCTGCAGTAAATGCAATAGGACTAGGCTTAGGTGCTAGTATTGAGTATATTGAAAATACAACAGATCATTTAACACCTGGACACTTTTGGTGCGAAATATTTGTAGGCAGACATTTAAGTGTAGATTATCATTATGGTTTGCAAGTATTGTGTGTAGAAGGTTTCAAACACAAAGACGACGATTTTGTACGTTGGAAAGAATGGAAACGTACAAAAGACTATGTAAATAGACCAAGTTTAATTATGCCATTTTTACAAAAGTATGAATGGGTAAACTGCGAATACATAGATGGTAAACTAATAGAAGTACATTTAAGACACAACGTAGATTTTGATGGTGATGTAGATCACTTTATTCCTGTGTGGAAAGGTGAAAGCACTGTACCGCCAGAAGGATACACCTACCGAGACTATCCAGACGTTCACGGACGCATTGGTGCATTTATAAAATAAATAGCAGTACATAAAACAAGGAATTGTAAAATGGCAGTAGAAGATTTTGAATTTGAATTTACAGAAGAAATGGCAATCGAACTGTTACGTGGAAACGAAGAAGCAGAAGATTGGTATGATGCAATGTGCGAAGTGCTTCCATTGTGGGAAGTGGATACACCAGAGCGTGTAGCAATGTTTGTAGCACAGTGCGGGCATGAATCAAATAATTTTAAAGTTCTGTCAGAGAACTTAAACTATAGTGCAAAAGCACTAAATGCAATATTCCCAAAATATTTTGAAAGGGCAGGCAGAGATGCTCAAGAATATCACAGACAACCTCGTAAAATTGCTAACGTCATTTATGCCAATAGAATGGATAATGGGGATACTGATAGCGGTGATGGTTGGCGGTACCGTGGTGGTGGAATACTACAACTTACAGGACGCTATAACTATACTCAATTCGGAGCAGAAGTAGAAATGTCGCCAGAAGAAGCAGTAGAGTATGTGCGTACTAAAAAAGGTGCATTAGATAGTGCTTGCTGGTTCTGGGACACTAACGATATCAACAAGTATGCAGATGCTAGAGATGTTAAAGGTGCTACAAAACGCATCAACGGTGGCTATATTGGTTTGGAAGATCGTAAGAAGCATTACGAACACGCAATGGAAGTACTGGGCGGTCATTGGGAGCCAAGTAAAATTGTATACGAAACAGTACGACTAGGATCACGTGGTCCAACAGTACGTGCAGTACAAGAAGAATTGGAAATTGGTGCAGACGGAATTTTTGGCCGTGGCACTGAAGCACATGTAAAAGCATGGCAAGAAGAAAATGGACTAACTCCAGATGGTGTTATGGGTCCAATTAGTTTAGCAATGCTATTTGGAGAAGACGAATGACCGAAAAAGATGATAAAGGTAAATTAGAAGTTAGTGTTCGCATACTAGGAAATGAACTAGTTGCACTACGTATGGATGTAGATGACTTTAAAATGAAATGGTTAGTAATGGGAGTAATTGCTATTGTTGCACTAGGTTGGGCAGCAGGAAGTTTTGGTCCAGAACTAATCAGCATGTTTGGAGAATAATATGGATACAGATCATTATGTAATGAAACTAAAAGAGCACGAAGCTAATAAAACATCAACTAATGATCGAAACAAATATTGGAGAGAGTATAATGAATTGGTTAAAAGACAGACTAAAAGAAAGAACCACACTGGATGGAGTGATGCTAGTAGCGGCTGGTTTGGTAATGGTAATGGCACCGGTTAACTTGGTTGGCTATGCCGCAATTGCATATGGCGCATGGACTATTTGGAAGTCTGAATAATGTGGGATATGATACAAAACATGGCGAGCGATCGTACATGGATTTACACAAGTATTGCTGGTAGTATTGCAGGTGCAATGGTACTAGCATACTTGAGCACTACAAGATTAGGTCTTTGGGGTTATGCTAAGTTTGACCGTATGGTAGATTACTTGGTAGAACGATGGGGCTTAACATGGCTAGAACAGCCAGAGGATGCTTGGAGAAAGAAGTATCCGAAAATTACAGCAAAAATAGACAGCATAGAAAAGCGTCTAGAAGAATTAGAAAAGCGTTGACAAAACGCTTTTTTTATCTTATATTCATAACAATATAACTAAATTAAAAGGAGTAGCATATGCCTACACGTTCTTTCAGTGACAGCGAGATCACGAAACTTAAACAAATTGTAAACGAAGGTATTCAAGTAACAAGTGAAATTGAAACACTCAAAGGTGGTTTGAGTGATACTGTAAAAGCAGTAGCAGAAGAACTAGACATGAAACCAAGTGTTATTAACAAAGCAATCCGTATTGCTTACAAAAATGAATTTGCACAAGTACAAGAAGGCTTTAACCAAGTCGAAGAAGTACTAGCAGCAGTTGGCAAAGGCGCTTAATGTACGTAGACGCACATTTTGACAGGGACAAAGACATTATATATGTAGCAGAGCGTGTAAACGGGCGCAGAGAATACAGAGAGTATCCTGCACGTTACACGTTTTACTACAAAGATCAACGTGGCAAATACGAAAGTATTTTTGGCGACAAGTTAGAACGCTTTACAACTACAAACGGTAAAGCATTCAAAAAAGAAAAGAAACTATACAGCGGGCAACGTCTTTTTGAAAGCGACATTAATCCTGTATTTAGATGTTTAGCAGACAATTATTTAAATGTTGATCCTCCTAAACTACAAACTGCATTTTTCGATATTGAGGTTGACTTTGACAAAGATGTAGGTTTTGCGCCACCCGAAGATCCATTTAATCCAGTTACAGCAATCGGTGTACACTTAAATTGGATTGGCAGAACTATATGTTTGGTTATCAAACCTGACACACTTACTCGTGAAACTGCAAAAGAAATTTGCGATAAGTTTGAAGATACACTGTTAATGGACAATGAACGTGAACTACTACAAACGTTCTTAGATCTTATTGAAGATGCAGATGTATTAAGCGGATGGAACAGCGAAGGCTTTGATATTCCGTATATGGTTAATCGTATAGCAAGAGTTCTTGGTAAAGAACATACTAAACGTTTTTGCTTATGGAACAAATATCCAAAACGCAGAGAGTATGAAAAGTTTGGTAAAACACAAGAAACGTTTGATACAATCGGTCGTTTGCACTTAGACTATATGGAACTATATCGCAAGTATACATATCACGAAATGCATTCTTATAGTTTGGATGCTATTGGCGAATACGAACTCGACGAACGTAAAATTGCATATCAGGGTACACTAGATCAGTTATATAACAATGACTTTTATACGTTTATCGACTATAACAGACAAGACGTCGAACTACTAGTAAAACTAGATAAGAAATTGCAATTTATTGATCTTGCAAATGTTATTGCACACGATAATACAGTACTTGTGCCTACTACAATGGGAGCTGTTGCAGTTACAGATCAAGCAATTGTAAATGAAGCACATAGACGTGGTTATATTGTTCCTGACAAACAACACGATCGTATACAAGAACATTACCCAAAACAAGTGCCGGCTGCTGGTGCGTATGTTGCTACTCCTAAAGCAGGATATCACGAATGGATCGGATCAATGGACTTAAACAGTCTATATCCAAGTATATTGCGTAGTACTAATTTAAGCACTGAAACAATCATTGGACAAATCAGACATACATTAACAGTGCCAATGCTCGAAGAATACAAATGGGAGCCAGCAAAGGCCTGGGAAGGAAAGTTTGCTTGTCCTGAATATGAACTTGTTATGAATAAAGATCAAGAAGTCTTGTTGTACATTGACTTTGAAAACGGAGAACAACTTCCAGCAACTGGAGAAGAAATCTATAACATTGTGTTTAATAGTGGACAACCTTGGGTATTAACAAGTAATGGTACTATCGTTGATCAAACTAAAAAAGGTATTATTCCTGGATTACTAGAACGTTGGTACAGTGAGCGTAAAGTACTACAGAAGAATGCTAAAGAGCAAAAAGGTGTAGATGATGAACAGTTTGCGTTTTGGGATAAGAGACAACTTGTTAAAAAGATTAACTTGAACAGTTTGTATGGTGCGGTACTTAACCCAGGCTCACGTTTCTTTGACAACCGTATGGGTCAAAGTACAACACTAACAGGACGTACCATTGCTAGACACATGGGTGCTAAAGTAAATGAACTGTTTACTGGTGAATACAATCACGTAGGACCTGCAATTATATATGGTGATACAGACAGTGTGTACTTTAGTGCCTATCCTATATTTAAAGAACAAATTGAAGCAGGCGAAATTACATGGGACAAGGATACTGTTACTGCAATTTATGATGAAGTTTGCGAACAAGCAAACGTAACTTTTCCTGAGTACATGGCTCGTGCACACAATGTTTTGAATCCAGAGCAAGGTGAAATTATTGCAGCAGGTCGTGAAGTTTGTGCAAGTGCTGGTATCTTTATTAAGAAGAAACGCTATGCAATTCTTGTATATGACAACGAAGGATTCAGAGAAGATCAAGGAGAAAAAGCAGGCAAAATTAAAGCAATGGGCTTAGACTTGAAACGCAGTGACACTCCAGCATTTATGCAAGACTTCTTGAATGAACTATTGTTAAAAACACTAACAGGTACAAGCAATGATGAGATTATTGACCGTATTATTGAATTTAGACAAGAGTTTAGAAACAAAGAGCCTTGGCAAATCGGTACTCCTAAACGTGTTAACAAACTAACATACTACACAGGTCTAGAATGGGAAAAGTCACGTGACGGACAAGAAATGTACAAAGGCAAAGCAAATATGCCCGGACATGTTCGTGCAGCAATTAACTATAACAGAATGCGCAGACTAAATGGCGACAAGTATAGTATGGAAATTATGGACGGTATGAAAACTATTGTCTGTAAACTAAAAAGTAATCCAATGGGATTTACTAGTATTGGATATCCAACAGACGAGACAATGATTCCAGACTGGTTTAAAGAACTACCGTTTGATACCGATGAAATGGAAGAAGTTATTATTACTAAGAAGATTGAAAACTTGCTAGGAGTTTTGGATATCGACTTAACTAAAGCAGAGGACAAAACAACATTTGAAAGTTTGTTTGATTTTGGATGAAACGTAGTTTAGATTTACACGGAAAACATATACACGAAGCATGGAAAAGTGTTGACAGGTTTATAGAAAAATGTTACTATGATAACTATAAATCTTGTGAAGTTATTTGCGGACAAGGTATGATACGTAATGAAATAGAAACGTGGCTCCACCTAAATAGATTTGTACGAGACTATAGATTTAATACTCGTACACAAGGCAGTTATAACGTACAGTTAGTAAAAAGGAAAAAAACATGAGAGATTATCTACTCGATATTGTAAAGCATACACGTGGTGTAGGCGACATTGAAGCAGTTAAAGTAACAGACGGTACTACCGTTGAAGCAAAAGACGATAATAATAAAGTTGTTGTAAAAGCAACATATAAACAGGCTATTCCTGGACTTGAAAATAATACATTTGGATTACCTAACTTGAGTAAACTAAATGTTATTCTTAATATTCCTGAATATAAAGAAAATGCAGATATCACAGTAAACACTCGTGAGCGCAACGGCGAAGTTGAACCTTTTAGTTTAGATTTTAAAAACGCTAGCGGAGATTTCAAGAATACATTCCGTTTTATGCAAAAAGAATTAATGGAAGAAAAACTAGCAAGTGTTCGTTTTAAAGGTGCAAACTGGAATGTTGAAGTAAATCCACATAGTGCAAGTGTAGCACGTTTTAAAATGCAGGCGCAAGCAAATAGTGATGAAATTGTGTTTGTTGCAAAGACTGAAGATAACGATCTAAAATTTTATTTTGGTGATGGCAGTGGACATACAGGCGACTTTACATTTCAAACAGGAATTGACGGAAGTTTAAAATCTCCCTGGAGTTATCCAGTAGCCGAAGTAATGAGTGTACTGTCACTAGACGGAGACATTACAATGAAGTTTAGTGACATGGGTGCACTACAAATTGATGTTGATAATGGCATGGCGGTATATGAGTATATTTTCCCTGCACAAAGTAAGTAATACATGGAACAAGATAACCTAACAAACAAACAACAAGACTACGCTGTTTTTTTGCCTAGCATTAGTACTTTCTATGCTACATTTATAGGTAAACAGCGTTATGAAAATTATGTTGATCCTGCAAGAGTACCTGCAGGGTTAGGTGAAGTTGAATCATTGAATTTTCTAAATACAAAGAAGGGGACTTTTCACTATAAATGGGCTCTCTATTCTGCAGGACATGCTAATTTAGATGTTAATAAAGAGTCTAAAAAAGAAGATATGGTCCGTAAACGTGACAGAGAAAATAGTTGGTTACTTGGTGACTCCGGAGGATTCCAAATTGCTAAAGGGTTATGGCCCGGAAACTGGACTGATCCTAACTGTCCAGAAGCACAAAAGAAAAGAGAACTAGTTGTAAACTGGATGGAAGAATATATGGATTACGGAATGATGTTGGATATTCCAACTTGGACATTCCAAGATCCCAAGGCTGCGGCTGCAGCAAACATTCGCAGTTATCAAGATGCTGTAGATGCAACACACATCAATGCTCGCTACTACATGGCTAATAGACGTGGTAACTTTAAAGTACTAAACGTATTGCAAGGCAGTAATCACACTGACGCAGATAATTGGTATGCAGAGTTCAAAGACTATTGTGATCCAGCAAAGTATCCAGACACACACTTTAATGGCTGGGCAATGGGCGGACAGAACATGTGTGATGTGCATTTAATTTTGCGCAGGCTTGTGCATATGATACACGATGGATTACTAGAAGAAGGTGTACACGATGTTATGCACTTCTTGGGTACAAGTAAACTAGAATGGGCTGTGCTACTTACAGACATTCAACGTGCAGTGCGCAAGTATCACAACAAAAACTTTATGATCACATATGACTGTGCAAGCCCGTTCCTTGCTACTGCAAACGGACAAATTTATAACAATATAAGACTAGAAGACAGAGGTAAGTGGAGTTATCAAATGGTACCTAGTGCTGATGATAAAGCACTTGCAAATGATACTCGCAAGTTCCGAGACGCAGTATTGCAAGATAATATACTAGAATCATTTGAAGATTCGCCTATTAGTGCACAATGTAAAATCAATGATATTTGTATATACAAACCAGGTGACCTAAATAAAATAGGTAAAGAAGGTAAGACATCTTGGGATTCATTTAGTTATGCATTGCAAATGGCACATAATGTTTGGATGCATATTGAAAGTACACAGCGAGCAAACAGAAACTATGACAATGGCGATAGTCCATACATGTTAGTCGATGAGCGTTTTGAACGAAAGTTTTTTAAAGATGTTGTAGATGAAATTTTTAGATTGCAAGATCGTGAAAAATCTCTTAAACTAATTGATGACAATGATACATTTTGGATGCAAGTTATAGGTACACGTCTTAATGTAGGAAAGAAAACAAAAAATGCACATACTAAATTTAATGAGTTGTTTGAAGTATGAAACGAGTGTATGAAACAGGAACAGATGATGCTGTAAAACTTTTTGTAGGAAAAGAAATAGAGCATACACCAGCATATGATATGCTTACATTGTTTGTAGTAGGATTACAGGATATCGAAACTGTAAGACAGACTGCAGCAAACGAAGGTGTTGAACATATATATCTTGGCGCCAACATGAGTTATTTTGCACATGATAGTTGGGACGACTTAGTAAAGGCATTATTAGATGAAGGATGGTGGGTAACTCTTGACTTTGATATTCGTGATGTAGAATATGTACTCGAAAGTGGTTATACCGAATACAACCGTTTTATTCCAATGATCAGTGCAAAGTTACCGTATATTGATCTGTTAGGATATAATGCATGTTTAAAATTAGATGATCGAGATTTTGATGCAACTAATCCAGGCGTATGGGTACATCGTGTGCATGACTTAAAAGATAAAACAGTTTTTACAAATTGGTCTAAATATACTAAAGACAAGGTGGTAAAATGACAGTAGGATTTACATGTAGTACATTTGATTTGCTTCATGCAGGACATATTATTATGTTACGTGAAGCGAAAGAACATTGCGATTATTTAATAGTTGGTCTCCAAACTGATCCAACTATTGATAGGCCGGGCGATAAGAATAAACCGGTACAAAGTTTAGTTGAGCGTTATGCACAACTAAGTGCAGTAGAGTATGTGGACGAAATTATCCCATATGAAACCGAACAAGACTTAATTGATATTCTAAATATGTATAGTATTGATATGCGAGTACTAGGTGAAGAATATCGTGAGAAAGACTTTACTGGTAAAGAAGTCTGCCGTAAACGTGGTATTGAACTGTACTTTAATAAAAGAGATCACAGATTCAGTACAAGTGATTTAAGGGAAAGAGTAGAAAATGCCCCGAGAAAAAACACAACTGTTAAAAAGTTTGGAAAAGAAACATAGAACACTTGACAAAGAGATAGAACAGTTGTATAAACATACTAATGCTGAATTAAGTATAAAAAGTCTTAAGAAGCAAAAACTTAAACTAAAAGAACAAATTGAAACCGTTAAAAAGGAAATAACAAATGGTTAAGAAAATTCGTGTTATTGACGAACCTGTGGAAGAAACAACTGAAATAACATTAGAAACATTTTACGAACTTGCAAAAACAATGGACTGGAAGTTGTGGGAAATGATGCAAGTTATGCAACGACTTGAAAAGAAAATTCAAGTACTTGATCAATCAGATGATACTGATATTGAATAATGCAAGAACGTTATTACGAATATATGCTTCGGCGTATGCGTGAGGAAGATAACAAAATGAATAAAACAAAAACAAATATTTGGGTCACTTTTCAAAAAGAAGGATTACACAAATATCCTGCAGCATTAGATGATCCTAATCTTGCAACAGGTGATGAATATGATGTAAGTTTCTTAGGTTACATTCATCGTCATATGTTTCATTTTAAAGTTGAGATTGAAGTATTCCACGACGATCGAGACATTGAATTTATACAGTTTAAACGCTGGTTAGAAAAACTTTATGCAGAAAATACTCTGCAACTTGACTTTAAATCCTGTGAGATGATTTGTGATGATCTTGCAGAAGCAATTAACAACAAATATCCTAATCGCAAAATGACAATTACTGTAAGCGAGGATAATGAAAATGGAGCAACTTGTAGCTATGAATGAAGTAGCAACTAATATTCGTGATGTCCGTCAAGGGCGTGTAAGTGTTAATGACATCAAATGGGATCTTATTAAGATCATTGAGCCATACGATGGTATTTTAGCAACAAATGACGGAAGTGAACGTACAGTACGCCGTCTTTTTAATTCATATTTAAGTGATCTTAAATATGCTGATTTAATTCAGCATTACGAGATTAATGGTATGGTTCGTGATACTGCAATTACATATGATGTAAGTGTTAAGTTAAGTGCAGATCGAAGCCCTAAAAAATTAAAAATACATGTAGGTGTATATAATCGTGCGTAAACTATTTTACATGGGTTTAGAGCCCTATGAAGGCAGGTATACATTACAACTTGAAGAGTGGAGCAGGCGTGCGTTTCAACGCCGCTCCATTGATTGGGTTAATGTACCTGGCACAACTATTGATAACACAAAAGCAATCCAGGTAGGTCAAGTGCTAGATGCACATGGCCGTTCCTACTTTGCAATGTCGCAAATGATGAACTTGGTGCAAATGATGCGTAACGGTGAAGTTACAGGTGAAGATGTTATCTTCTTTGAAGACATGTTCCAGCCTGGTATGGAATCGTTGCCTTACATTATGGATCAGATTCCCACAGAGCAACGCCCACAAGTTTGGATTCGTTGTTTAGCACAGGCTGTGGATCCAGATGACTTTGTACACGTTTGGGGTATGGGCAAATGGATGAGTTTGTATGAAGAAATGTGCAACGAGTTTGTTACTGGTGTACTAGCAAGTAATGAAGAAATGGTTGCACACATGAAGATTGCAAACTGGAAGGCTCCTATCTACAACATTAGTGGACTTGCATTTGATAAAGACGAAGTTCAAGATCGTGTAGGTGTAAAATTAAACAGTTGGGATAAACGTGATAACCGTGTTGTATTTGCTGCACGTTTTGATCAAGAGAAACAACCCGACTTCTTTATGGATATGATTGAAGAATGGTATGGCACACCTGACACAGCAGATGTTGAATTTGCTATCTTACAAGGCGGTCCACTACGTAGCAACAATCAAAAGTATATTGATCGTGCTAGAAAAATGGAAGAGCGTGGCCAACTAGTTATCTACGAAAATCTAAAAAAAGAACAATACTATGATATTGTAAATCGTAGTAAAGTATTGTTCAATTGTGCACTGCAGGATTGGACAAGTAACACTGTGAGTGAAGCAGACGCATTAGGATGCAATGTACTGTTTCCAGCATATCGCAGTTTTCCAGAAATCTTTGCAAATGATCATACACGTATGTATGTTCCTTGGAGTGTTGAAGATGCAATGAACAAACTAGGTCCATTGCTTGACGCACCACACAAAGATATAGGCAAGGTGTCGGATTGGACTA
>Ga0255777_10003578_pt1 | contig 13181 bp, 10 predicted proteins | sample 101ome_15_FD_179975 | JGI IMG/M metagenome (GOLD analysis project Ga0255777, IMG submission 179975) | Coastal salt marsh microbial communities from the Groves Creek Marsh, Skidaway Island, Georgia - 101402AT metaG (version 2) | ecosystem: Environmental > Aquatic > Marine > Intertidal zone >...
CTTACAATAAACTGAACTCTTGTCTCTCCCAAGAATTCTTTTGCATCTTTCTTTAATGATAAGGTGATTGATGTGCCTGCATTTTCTTTATTAGCTTTTTCTAAATTAAAGCCAGTTTTGCCGTCTGATAACCATCTCCAAGCCTGTTCTTCACCTGCTTTTTTAGATAACACTTCTACGCTATCTGCAACCATAAATGAAGCATAAAAACCTACACCAAACTGACCTATCATAGACATATCAGCTTTTTTATCTTTAGAGTTTTTAGAAATTTGTTCTAGAAAAGCTTTTGTTCCTGATCTTGCAATTGTACCTAAGGATGATTTTAAGTCCTCTTCATTCATACCTATTCCATTATCTGAAATAGTCAGGGTCTTATCTTTATTGTTGATTTCAATCTTAATTTCTGGGTTCTCTGATGAACTAGCTATTTTTTTATCTGTTAAACTAAGATATTTTCTTTTATCAAGGGCATCAGAAGCATTAGATATTAATTCACGAAGGAAGATTTCTCTTTCTGAATAAAGCGAGTTAATAACTATATCCAAAATTTTCCCAGTATCTGCTTCAAATTGATTATTCATATTAGACATTTTAAGGCCCTTATTTTATTGTTGTCATTGATAGATTAATTGGTAACTTTCAATTCTATTTTCAAGAGAAAATTATCATTTTTACCACTAATAAGGAGAATTTTATATGTTCAAAATCGGAGTATGCGGAATTGGTAAAATGGGATCAGAAATTACTAAAAGATTACTGGAATGTAATCAAACAGTTGCTGTATGGAACAGGACTAAAAGCAAAACCAAAGAACTTACAGAAATGGGTGCAAAAGCAACTAAAGATTTAAAAGAGTTAATCAATATTAGCGATGTCATTTTAATAATAATGGGAGACGATAATGCCCTAGACTACGTTTATAACAGCCCAAAGGGTATAAAAAATATGAACTTAGACAGAAAAATAATTATTGAAATGAGCACTACAAGTATTGATAAAATTCAATCATTAGAAAAAGTAGTTAATTTATCTAATGGAGAATTTATAGAATGTCCTGTTGGTGGATCTACTCAACCAGCAAGAGAGGGAAAACTTTTAGGATTAGTTGCTGGTAATTACGATACATTTATAAAAGTAGAAGATCTTTTAAAATTAATATGTCGTAGGTATGAGTACCTTGGCGATGTTGGCAAGGGTTCTGCTATGAAATTAGCTATTAACCTTCCGTTAATGATCTATTGGCAATCTTTAGGAGAGGCTTTGTCTATTACCACTAACAATGGTATAGATTTTGACAAATCCCTTGATATATTGATGGATAGCTCAGGTGCTGCAAAAATAGCACACTTAAAAACCAAAACTATCTCTGATGGTAATAAGAATAGACCTAACTTAAATTCATCCTTTAGCGTCTCATCATCTTTAAAAGACATGAAACTAATGATTAAAGAAATGGATAAACTTAAGAAAGAATTTTATGTTATAAAAGGTGCTACAAACTACGTTCAAGAAGCAGTCGAAGCGGGATACTCTGAACAAGATGCTTCATTACTCAGCGTCTACATTAATAAGAAATTAAATAGTTAGTTGCAGTAGTCAGAGTTTTCATTATCCAATATTAACTTTATTTCCCTAAGGAATGCTGTTCCAGCAGGAGCAGGATACTCTTCATTATCTAGCTCCTGCGCTGTTTTTTCTGCTATTTCATCATCTAATATACTTAGCTTTTTTCCTGACTGAAGAGCGTTAACATATACCTTCGCAGCTCTTTCAAAATAATATAGTCTATTGAAAGTTTCAGCTACATTTTGACCAAAAATTAATATACCGTGATTGCCCATTATAAACGTATGCTTTTGGGGATCTGATAGTAAATTAGCACACCTCTGACCCTCTTCTTCAAATGCCAATCCTCCATAATTTTTATCTACTACTTGCCTTCCAAAAAACATAGCTGCCACTTGGTTTATTGGCGGAAGAATACAATCTTCTAATGAGGCTAAAGTGGTCGCATATATTGAGTGTACATGCATTATACATCTTGCATGAGGACACATTTTATGAATAGCCCCGTGCAATCCCCAAGCTGTAGCATCAGGTGGATTTTCTCTTTTTAATACCGATTTATCATTTATGTTTAATAGTAAAAGATCAGAGGCTTTTATTCTTGAGAAGTGCCACATATTAGGGTTCATTAAAAATTCTGTACCCTCAGAATTAACCGCTAAACTAAAATGATTAGCAACAGCTTCATGCAAATTAGTTCTCTCAGCCCATCTAAAAGCCGCAGCTAAATCCTTTCTTTCTTGATAGAAATTATCATTAGAAATATACCCTGATGTAGACTTAATCTCATTCATTTTTCATTTCCCTAAAATCATAATAATCACATATTGTATTTAGTTTAGTCAATTATTATAAATATCTCGGTGATCAAAATAGGAGCTTACATGGGATACTTTTATCTTTTAATAGCAATAATTGGAGAAGTAATAGCAACAACATATTTAAAGAGCACTAACAATTTTACAGAAATCATACCAAGCACTTATGTTGTCATTGGCTATGGAACAGCTTTTTATTTCATGATGCTTGCAATGAAAACAATACCTATTGCAATAACCTATTCGATATGGGCTGGTCTGGGCATTTCTGCAATTACAATATTGGGAGCCCTTAAATATAAAGAAATCCCTGATTTAATTGCTCTTATTGGACTAGGTTTCATAATTGCCGGTGTAATTATTTTAGTATTTTATAGTAAAATGGGAACAAATTAAAAATGTATAGCTTTGGAGTATGTTGCTAATGCAGCCTCTTTAATAGCCTCATTCACAGTAGGGTGGCCGTGACAAATTCTAGCCACATCCTCTGATGAAGCCCCAAAGCCCATCGCCATAGATAGTTCATGAATGACAGTACCTGCTTCATGACCTATCATATGAGCTCCCAAAATTTTATCAGTCGATTTATCTGATAAAATTTTCACAAAGCCTTCAGTATGACTTATAGCTTTGGCCCTACTATTTGCTGAAAGAGGAAATACACCTTTATTATATTGTATTTGATTTTCTTTTAGTTCTTCCTCAGTTTTTCCAATTACAGCAACTTCCGGAGAGGTGTAAACAATACCAGGAACTAAGTTATAATCTACATGTCCAGCCTCACCATTAATAATCTCAACAGCTGCAACACCATCTTCTTCTGCCTTATGAGCCAACATTGGCCCTCTTATTACGTCTCCGATAGCATAGATATTAGGAATAGAGGTTTGGAATTTTTCATTAGTGGTAATAAAACCGTTTCTGTCTATCTCCATATTTAGACTGTCTAAACCTAAACCTTCCGTATTAGGCTTTCTACCCACAGCAACCAAAACAACATCCGCTTCTAATTTTTTATTATCTCCTGTAGTCGTATCCTTTACAGTCAACAAGACTTTTTTGTTATCTATTTTTGCACTTTCCACTGCATGGTTTAACTTAAAGCCTAGACCTTGTTTCTGCATAATTTTCAGGAACTTGTCTGCTACTTCATTATCCATTCCAGGTAAAATTCTTGGTAAATACTCTATGACCTCAACGTCTGAGCCAAGCCTTCTCCACACTGTTCCCATTTCCAAGCCAATAACACCGGCGCCTATGACAATCATCTTTTTAGGAACCTCATTCAGATTTAAAGCTCCAGTAGACGTAACAATTCTTTTTTCATCAACATCAATATTGGGAAGGCTAGTTGAACTAGATCCAGTAGCTATTATGATTTTGTCTGCAGAAATTTTTTCCTTTTTCCCATTATTAGTTATTTCAATTAAGTTTGATGAGATTATTTTTGCTGTTCCAACAAATTTAGTAACTTTATTCTTTTTAAATAAGAAATCTATTCCTTTAGTTAACTCTTCGACTATACCTAGTTTTTTATTTAATAGCTTTTGTAAATCAAGACTTACTCCAGTATGATTTATACCCCACTCTTCATTACCATTTTTTTTTACAGTGTTTTCATACTGTTCAGATGCATATAGCATTGCCTTTGACGGTATACACCCTACATTTAAACAAGTGCCTCCTAAAGTAGCGCGCTTTTCTATGCTTGCGACTTTCATACCTTTTTGCGCAGCAACAATTGAAGCCACATACCCACCTGGTCCGGAGCCAATTACAACAAGATCGAATTTATCATTAGACATATTTTACCTACTATAAATATTTATGCTCCCACAACAAGGCGTCGAGGGTCTTCTATAATTTCTTTTATTCTAACTAAAAATGAAACAGCTTCTCGACCGTCAATAATTCTATGGTCATATGATAAAGCCAAGTACATCATCGGCCTAATTTCAATTTTATCATCAATCACTACTGGTCTTTTTTGGATTTTATGCATGCCTAAAATTCCAGATTGAGGCGGGTTTAAAATTGGTGAAGACATCAATGATCCATAAACGCCACCGTTTGAAATAGTGAATGTACCACCTGCCATGTCAGATATTGCCAAACTGCCATCTTTAGCCTTTTTCCCAAACTCAGCAATATTTAATTCAGTTTCTCCAAAGGACATTTTATCTGCATTTTTTAAAACAGGAACAACTAAACCTTGAGAGGTACCAACTGCCACACCTATATTATAATAATTCTTATAAATTATATCGTTACCGTCTATCTCAGCATTGACTGCTGGGAATTGGTTTAAAGCATCAATTGATGCTTTAACAAAAAAACTCATATAGCCCAACCTAACGCCATTTTTCTTTTCAAAACTTTCTTGGTAATTTTTACGCATTTCCATAAGAGCTGACATATCTACTTCATTGTAAGTGGTCAACATGGCTGCAGTATTTTGAGCTTCTTTTAATCTTCTAGCTATGGCCTGACGAAGACGAGACATAGGTATTCTCTCTTCAAGGTTTACATTTGTTTCATCTCGACTGGTCTCAACAACATTATTTACAGGTTTATCCTCAATATTTGATGCTTCTGTTTTTTCTTTATTATCATTTTTAGATTTTAAATCTTTGGGAACCTCTTTATTTTTAATTGGTTTTTCTCCAGCATTTATTGTCCCTAACAGAGCTCCTACTTCGACTGTGTCCCCCTCAGAAACCAGCGTGTTTTCTAATATTCCTGAAACAGAAGCTGGGACCTCTAAGGTAACCTTATCTGTTTCTAGTTCTATGATAGGGTCATCAACTTCAACATAGTCGCCTTGCTTTTTAATCCATTTAGATACAGTCGCCTCGACGACAGACTCGCCTAAAACTGGAACTACGACATCCATACCATTTTCCTTTCCTTTAAAAACATTATTTATTGAACTAGAAATATTTTTTTCTGGTTTGCTATTATTTTCTGAATTCAAGTAGAGAAGCACATCACCCTTTGTTACTCTACCATCAACACCAGTACCATTAATGCTATTAATATCTAGATTTTTCTCTTCTATGATTTTTGCAGCAGATGGCATTGCTAATTTTAGATCAGTCTTTATTTCGTTGCTCATATAATAGTCTACTCCGCTGCGTGTCGACTGGCTTTAATTGAAGACAATTCTAGAGCATCATTAACTAAATCACTTTGCTCCTTGTTATGTCTTGAAAAAGAGCCTGTTGCAGGGGAAGCAGCCTCTGACCTACCAGCGTAAATTGGCCTAGTAAACTTAGCTTTTGTATCAACTAGAACTTCTTCTATTCTTCTATCTACAAAAAACCATGCGCCCATATTCTTTGGTTCTTCTTGACACCAAACAACCTCAGCATTTGGAGTTTTTGACAGCATTTCTTTTAATGTTTTATGAGGGAAAGGATAAATTTGTTCTAGTCTAAGAATTCGAATGTTTTTAATTTTTCTTTTTTCTCTTTCTTCTAACAAATTATAAAATACTTTTCCTGAACAAATAACTACTCTTTTAATATCACTATCCTTAAGTTTTGTGTTTGGATCTCTGATAATACGCCTAAAAGCAGTTTCCTCTGCCATGTCAGACAGACTAGAAACACACATTTTATGTCTTAACAAACTCTTAGGTGTCATAATTATAAGCGGTTTTCGAAAATCTCTCTTAAGTTGCCTTCGTAAAGCGTGGAAATAGTTTGCTGGTGTACTACAATTCAACACTTGCATGTTATCTTCACCACATAATTGAAGATATCTTTCTAATCTTGCCGATGAATGTTCTGGGCCCTGACCTTCATAGCCATGTGGTAAAAGCATAACCAAGCCAGACATTCTTAACCATTTTGCTTCACCACTAGAAATAAACTGGTCGACAATTACCTGAGCGCCATTAGCAAAGTCCCCAAATTGCGCTTCCCACATAACTAAAGCAGTGGGTTCAGTTAGGGAATACCCGTATTCAAAGCCAAGCACTGAAGCTTCTGACAAAGGAGAGTCAATAACTTCAAATGTTTCTTGCTTTGGATTAATATTGTTTAATGGGGTGTATCTGTTTTCAGAAGTTTGGTCTATGAATACGGAGTGTCTTTGTGAGAAAGTCCCCCTACAACTGTCTTGACCAGACAGTCTCACAGGATGTCCCTCTAGGAGCAAGGATCCAAATGCAAGATGCTCTGCTGTTGACCAGTCAATTCCCTCGCCACTTTCTATAGCTTTTTTTCGTGCGTCTATAATTCTTGATAATTTTTTATTTATTTGAAAACCTTCCGGAACAGTAGTAATTGCTTTTCCAATTTCTTTAAGTGTTTCTGTTGAAACTGAGGTTTCACCTCTTCTTGCATCACCATGAGCAGTTCTTAGGTTTGACCACTGTCCTTCTAACCAGTCTGCCTTATTAGGTTTATAACTAGAGCCAGCTATAAACTCTTTTTCCAAGAATTTATTATGATTATCAACTTCATCTGCAGCTTCTTTTTGGGTTAATATACCTTCACTTATAAGCTTTTGTGCATAAATTTTACTTATAGTATCGTGAGAACCTATAGTTTTGTACATAACTGGTTGAGTAAAGGCCGGCTCATCACCTTCATTATGACCATAGCGTCTATAACTTATAATATCTAAGACTACATCACATGCAAATTTTTGCCTAAATTCAGTTGCAATTCTAGATGCGTGAACTACTGCTTCTGGATCATCACCATTTATATGCATTATAGGTGCCATCACCATCTTAGCAACATCAGTACAATAGGGACTAGAACGAGAATAATTAGGGCTAGTCGTAAACCCTATTTGGTTATTGACAACTATATGAATAGTTCCACCAGTTCTATATCCTCTTAGGCCTGAAAAGTCGAAAGTTTCAGCCACTATACCTTGCCCTGCAAAAGCAGCATCTCCATGAAGCACAATTCCTAATACTGATAGTCTATCACTAGTATCGTTGTGTTGGTTTTGCTTTGCTCTTACTCTACCAATTACAACGGGTGCAACTACCTCCAAATGGGATGGGTTAGCCTGCAAAGAAAGGTGAACAGTTTTACCATCAAACTCCCTATCTGCAGAAGCTCCCATATGGTATTTTACATCGCCAGAGCCTCCAGCTTCTTCAGGATTAGATTGGTTACCTAAAAACTCGGAAATTATCGCTCTAAAAGGTTTATTTAAAATATTATATAAAAGATTTAGCCTGCCCCTATGAGCCATTGCTATCACTACTTCCTTCATTCCAAGCTGGCTGCCACGCTTGAGAATTTGCTCTATAGCAGGCACCACTGATTCTGAACCATCAAGACCAAACCTTTTAGTTCCCGCATATTTTTTATGAAGAAATTGCTCGAACGTTTCTGCTCCAACTAACCGTTCGTAAATAGCCTTTTTACCTCTTTTTGTGAATTCTGTGGCGTTGCGAATAGATTCTATTCTTTCTTGGATCCATGCTTTTTGAGCTGGGTCCTGAACGTGCATAAATTCTATTCCAATAGAACCACAATAAGTTTCTTTAACTATTTCCATAATTTGTCTTAATGTGGCTGACTCCATACCCAGAACATAATCAATAAATATAGGTCTATCCCAATCATCATCATTAAACCCATAAGTTTTTGGATCTAATTCTGGATGGATATTCTGTTGTTGTAAGTTAAGTGGATCTAAATTTGCTAAAAGATGGCCATTTATTCTATACGCTCTAATAAGCATAATGGCTCTAATTGAGTCTGTTGTTGCCGCTCTTAAATCTACAGCTGATAAATTACCTTTCCCAGCAATTCCTCGAGCGACCGCTTTAACACTCTCTACAGTATCAATTGCCCCTATTACTCTACTATTTTTTTTAGCCCAAGTAGGTCCCTCATCTAACAACTTATCGTCAGCATTAGTCTTAAACCATAAATCCCATTCTTTAGGAACTGAGTTGGGGTTCTCTTTCCATTCTTTATACAAATCATTTATGAAGGTAGCATTAGCACCAGAAAGAAAGCTTTGATCAGAGCTTTGGTCGTCCATGGTAAAGGTCCTTTTAATGTCGTATCTGCTTAAAATACAATAAACAGAAAAAATATCAATTAAATCAAATTATTTAAATTCTTGTATTGCTTTAACAACCGCCTCACCAAGACCAGAAGGAGATTCTGACATAATAAACCCACACTCACTCATAACTTTAACTTTGGCGTCTGCTCCACCACTTCCACCACTTACGATTGCACCTGCATGCCCCATAGTTCTACCAGGGGGAGCAGTTTTTCCGGCAATAAAGCCTGCAATTGGTTTTTTAATTTTATGGTTTTTGAAAAAATGGGCTGCCTCTTCTTCTGCATTCCCACCAATTTCACCAATCATCAAAATAGCCTCCGTCTGATCATCATTCAGAAACATATCTAAACAATCAATGAAATTTGTTCCATTAATAGGGTCACCCCCAATACCAATACAAGTAGATTGACCTAAACCAGCTGCTGTGGTTTGGGCAACAGCCTCGTAAGTTAAGGTACCAGACCTAGAGACAATTCCAATTTTACCAGGAGTATGAATATGGCCAGGCATTATCCCAATTTTACATTGTCCAGGTGTGATTACCCCTGGGCAGTTAGGTCCTATTAGCCTTGACTTAGACTGTTTCAAAAATTGTTTGACCTTAATCATGTCTTGTACTGGTATGCCTTCAGTAATACATATTATGAGTGGAATGTTAGAAGCTATAGCTTCCAATATTGAATCAGCCGCAAAGGGAGGAGGGACATATATTACTGTTGCATCTGGATTTACCTCCTCGACACACTCCTGAACAGTATTAAAAACCGGAAGATTTAAATGTGTAGACCCACCCTTTCCTGGTGTAACCCCTCCAACCATCTTTGTTCCATATGCAATAGCTTGCTCCGAATGAAAAGTTCCCTGACTTCCTGTAAATCCCTGACAAATAACTTTTGTATCTTTATTGACCAAAACAGACATAAAATTAATCTCCTTTTACAGCATTTACAATTTTTATAGCTGCGTCATCTAAATCATCTGCAGGTATTATTTTTAATCCAGAGTCTGTTAGGATCTGTTTTCCCTCTTCTACATTTGTCCCAGCCAACCTTACAACCAACGGTTTTGATAATGAGAGAGATTTAGCAGCTGCAACTACTCCACTTGCAATAATATCGCAACGCATTATCCCGCCAAAAATATTAACCAAAATACCTTCTACAGCAGGGTCTGATAAAATAATCTTGAATGCCTCTGTAACTTTTTCCTTTGTGGCACTACCTCCTACATCTAAAAAGTTTGCTGGAGATGCTCCTTTAAGTTTGATGATATCCATTGTGGCCATTGCAAGGCCAGCACCATTCACTAAGCAGCCTATAGTGCCGTCTAGTTTTATGTAAGCCAAATCAAATTTGCTTGCTAATATTTCAGCTGGATCCTCTTCTGTTTCATCTCTCAAAGACATTATATCAGAATGTCTAAACAATGAATTATTATCAAAAGACATTTTTGCATCTAAAGCTATTAGGTTATTTTCATCAGTTAAAACAAGAGGATTAATTTCTAATAAACTGGCATCATTTTCGGTAAAGAGTTTGTACAACTGACTAAAAAAATTACCTGCTTGCTTAAAACTAGATCCTTGTAGTTTAAGTTCGTTAGCTATTAATCTAGAATGGAATGGTTGGAAACCAATTGTAGGATCTATGTTAAAAGATAATATTTTATCAGGAGTGTCTTTTGCAACTTGCTCAATATCCATCCCACCCTCAGTAGAGACAATTACTGATACTCTACTAGTTACACGATCTACAACCATTGAAAAATAGTATTCTGAATCTATATTACATCCATCTTCTATATAGAGTCTTTGAACTAATTTTCCCTCAGATCCAGTTTGGTGGGTGACTAATTTTTTTCCTAAAATTGATCCCGCAGCTTCTTTAACTCCATCTAAATCTTTTACTACCTTAACGCCACCTGCTTTTCCTCTTCCACCTGCGTGAATTTGAGCTTTAACAACATATATAGGCCCAGGTAATTTTTTAGCTGCATCAGCAGCCTCATCTAAGGTAAATGCCACATGCCCCAACGGAGTGGGGATTTCGTACCGCCTTAATAACTCTTTTGCTTGATGTTCATGAATATCCAAAACTAAAACCTTTCTTCTGAGAGCTTATGATGCTTCGAATTTTGATGCAACATCATTTAGTTGTCTTACAGCCGAGACAGAGTTGTTAAACATATCTTTTTCGTCTGGTGTGAAACTTATTTCTACAATTCTTTCCACTCCATTTTTACCAATAATGACAGGAACACCTACATACAAACCATCTAAGCCATAATGCCCATCAACATAAGCCGCACACGGTAATAATTTTTTCTTATCTCTTAAATATGACTCAGCCATTTCTATTGCAGATGAAGCTGGAGCATAAAAAGCTGAGCCTGTTTTGAGCAAACCAACTATCTCAGCTCCTCCGTCTCTAGTTCTCTGAACAATCTGATCTATTTTTTCTTGAGTGCTCCATCCCATTTTTACTAAATCTGGAACGGGAATACCTGCAACTGCAGAATATCTTGCTAGGGGAACCATTGTGTCTCCATGGCCCCCAAGAACAAAAGCTGTTACATCACTTACAGATACATTAAATTCCTCTGCTAAAAAATGTCTAAATCTAGCAGAATCTAAAACACCTGCCATTCCAACAACCATATTAGTTGGTAAACCTGAGGCTCTTTGGAGCACGCCAACCATTGCATCCAGTGGGTTGGTTATACAAATAACAAATGCTTTTGGACAATTTTCTTTAATACCTTGGCCAACTTGTTTCATTACTTTGGTGTTTATTTCAACCAAGTCGTCTCTACTCATACCTGGTTTTCTTGCTACGCCAGCGGTTACTATTACAACATCACTATCTTTAAGATCTTTGTAATCATTAGTACCGACCATTTCACTATCAAAACCTTCAACTGGTCCTGATTGGGCAAGATCTAATGACTTACCTTGAGGAATACCTTCTGCAATATCAAATAGAGTTACATCTCCAAGCTCTTTGATTGCAGCCAAGTGCGCAAGAGTTCCGCCAATATTCCCTGATCCAACCAAGGCTATTTTATTTCGCATATGTTTTTCCCATTAATTTTTTAATTGAATTTGATCATTAATTTAAGTTAAGTTTTGGATAATCTTTTAGACTTTTTTTCCACTGGTATCAAGATCAGAATATAAGTTATTAACTTTTAAAATTGAGACATTTCTGTAATTCTTGATATTGTTCTTTTAAATTCGAATTTCCAATGTTCTCCAGTATAAATTTCTTTAAAATCTTTGGTAGCTATTGCAATGAGGAAACAGCCTTTATCATAAAGCGCATCTATAAGCCAAATGAATCTTCTAGTCTCATTCCGAAGGTTATCATTTAAACTTGGAATGTTATCTATTATTAACCCTTTATATCTAAGGGCTATTTCAATATAATCTGATGCAGCGAGCGGTTTATTACATAAGTCATCAAAACCAATCCTTGCAACGCCCGCAGCAACTTCAGGAATATGTATTTGTCTTCCAGAAACCTCAACATTTTCAGAAATTATTTCAAAACCAAGAGAAAGTGTCTTAAACACCTCATTAACTTTTAACTTGTTCTGTGCATTAACTGGACTTATCCAGTATTTTTTCCCATGAAGAGACCTTTGTCTCCAATCCTCTCCTTCTGGAATTTTAACAACATTAGTTTTCTGTTTTAAGTTTTCTAAAAATGGTAAAATTCTATCTCTATGTAATCCATCTTTGTATAAACCGTCAGGAGGTTGATTAGAAGTTGTAACTAAAATCATGCCCTCATCAAACATCACTTCAAACAATCGCGACAGAATCATTGCGTCCGCAATATCTTTTACTTCCATTTCATCAAAACAGAGTAATTTTGACGTCCTAGCTAAGTCTTGTCCAACTGAAAGGACGGTGTCCTTATTTTTTTCAATTTTTCTTTTTTCAAGAATTCTTTGATGAACTTCCTTCATGAAATCATGAAAATGTAGCCGTCTTTTTTCTTTTATTTTTACCTGGTAAAAAAACAAATCCATCATCATTGATTTGCCTCTTCCCACACCACCGTGAAGATAAAGACCTTTTATATCTTTATTATTTCTTTTGGTAAAAAATTTAGAAACAAAACTTTTTTTTTGAATAATGTTTAATTGTTTAAGCAAGTTGTCCAGAAACTTACTAACATATTCCTGACCCTCATCAAATATAATTGATTTATCAGAAGCTATTTGACTAAGAGACTTTTCTGTATTTATTTTCAAAATATTAGTCGTAAAAACTTGAAATTTTATTTTCTTTCGAGCTGGAGTTTTTTTATCTCACCAATTGCTTTAGCTGGATTTAAACCCTTAGGACAAGTTTTAGTACAATTCATAATTGTATGACAACGGTAAAGTTTGAAAGAGTCTTCAAGATCCTCAAGTCTCTCTTCTGTGCTTTCATCTCTACTATCTGCAATCCATCTATACGCCTGTAACAGAACAGCTGGCCCTAAGTATTTGTCTCCATTCCACCAATATGACGGACAGGAGGTTGAACATGAAAAACAAAGAACACATTCCCATAATCCGTCTATTTTTTCTCGTTCTTCAGGAGTTTGTTTTCTTGACTTTCCTTTTTCTGGGTCAGTTTTACTTTGCAACCACGGTTTTACAGATGTTAACTGCTCATAAGCTTTAGAAAGATCCGGAACCAAGTCCTTTACAACCTTCATATGTGGCAAAGGATAAATATTTATATCACCTTTAACA
>Ga0255777_10003593_pt1 | contig 13154 bp, 8 predicted proteins | sample 101ome_15_FD_179975 | JGI IMG/M metagenome (GOLD analysis project Ga0255777, IMG submission 179975) | Coastal salt marsh microbial communities from the Groves Creek Marsh, Skidaway Island, Georgia - 101402AT metaG (version 2) | ecosystem: Environmental > Aquatic > Marine > Intertidal zone > Salt...
GTATACTTTGGTGCATCTGAAAGTAGAAAAGATGGACAAGCATCTGGATATTAGCGCCTGTAGCTCAGTTGGATAGAGTATCTGGCTTCGAACCAGAGGGTCGGGAGTTCGAGTCTTCCCGGGCGCACCAAAAGAAAAGGGCCCTTTTCAGGGCCCTATTTTTAAAGGTTTGAGAATATTAACTTTCAAAGGGTAAACATGTTCTCACCTTTAACTAGTTAATGTTAGAACTTGTAGTTAAATCCGAAGGATAATCTTCTAGCAATCACCCCTCCTTCACCACTAGCACTACCATAGTTAGCACCAGTTCCACCATCTCTAAGTTGGTTTCTATGCCACACTGATGTTGCTTCCCAGTCTAGTAGGTTATTAACTCTTAATCTTAGAATTAATCCTTCTAAACCTAGATCAGAAGCATCAAAATTGACACCAGCATTGACCATATACCAGCCTTCAATGTTGTTAGGCAGATATGAACCATCTAGAGTATTAACGTACTTATCTGGCTGCTCATTGTAATCCCAATCGTTGTCGAATTTACCTTCACCGTAGTAGAAGACATCAACATAAGAAACAAATGAACCATAAAAGTGTTGCAGTTGTGTATAAAACTGATTTCTAGCATTGGTACCAAATTCACCGGTATTATCGTTGATATCTGTACCTGTTGCTGAGAACAAATCCTTTTCGTTGTAAATGTGCTTAACATTTAAATTAAAGTATCCGTAATTGTCAGCAAAATCAGCTCCTAACCAACCAAATGCAAGATTAGCGAAATCACCAACTGAATTTGCGTAGTTAAGTTCTGAAATAGTTGCTTCGTACTCAAATATAGCAGCGTTTACCTGTCCAGCTATATATGCAACTTCACCTGCTCCTCTGAGGAGTTGGAAATCAGCTCCTCTAAAGAATTGTCCACAGAATGGGTTGTTAGGGAAACTTTCAGAATCGTAACAAGCATTCATTATTTGTGTTGGTGTATAAGATGTAATAGCATCGGAAATATCGATGATAATTTTATCTACAGCCAATGATAGTTCGCCAGGAACCCAACTTGGTTGGAAGATTATTCCATAACCTTGAGCTTCAGCTGTTTCATTCTTAAGATTGATGTTACCACCACTTAAACCTTGAACGGATGCATTCTTAGCGAAGGATTCAAAGTTTGTAATATCAACACCAAACCCTTGAGCATCTGCTAAACAGTTAGCTCTTCTAACTGACGGGTTAGGTCCAGAATCAATGAAGCTCTGGTCACAAGGGTCGTTCACGAAAGAACCAGTTCCAACAACCGGTTGGAAAAGCTCACCCATAGATGGAGCTCTAACGGCATTTTGTGAATTGACTCTAAACCTTAAATCGTCATTGATTCTTAGGTTTAAACCAAGGTTATCTGCTTCATCAACACCAGCTAGGCTATTATCTAACTCTCTATAGGAGTACTCAAGATCAACACCTTTAAGAATGCTAACCCCGCCTAGTGATAATTCTCCAAAGCCATTACCTAGAACAGGAACATAAAGTTCATAGAACACGTCTGATGTTGAAAATGCACCACTGACATCTGCCGAATAGCCTGCTCTGTAAATTGCAGCTTTGGAACCACCATCAACTTTGTAGTCAACAGATTCTTTTCTGCCCTCAAAACCAACTAGGCCTTTTACTTCACCAGCAGGTAGATTAAATAAAGTACCTTGAATGTTAGCAAATCTTACAATCTGGCTAATTTCATTGTTTGAGAAAATATTAGCAGTTACGTAATCAAGCTGTGCTTGTGATGGTGTGTAGTAACCAAAAGGTTGTACTGGCACACAATCTCCAGGACTGCCTAAAACTAATGAACCATCTTGCGAAGCATTCCCATAAACAGGAGTGACAAATAAGCTGTTCACGTAGTTATCAACGTAGTTAAATTTACAGTCAATTTCACCTGTTGCTGGGTTAACACCAACATCAATAGCGGCAAAGAATCTAGGATCTATGTAATCGGTCTCTGTAGCCAATACACTACTTTTACCAAATGAATAGCCTGCTATCCAATCGAAATCTCTGTTAGCAAAACTAACTAAGCCCTCTAAAGAGAAATTAAAGCTGGTTGTAGCACTGTCATTAACAGGTCTTGGAACCCAGCTAAGTGGAGCCCATTGGACATACACGCCATCAAGTGGCTCACCGTCAACTGTTAGAGTTGATAGCAATTCACGTGCCTGATCAGAAAAATAAGGATAGTCTAATGGCAGCTTTGGAGGTTGGGCTGTACCACCAAATAATCCTGATTGATACTGTGGCTGTGTCACTGTTGGGAAAGTTTTAAACTGTGAAGAATAAACTTCTGTTTTAAATTTCACATCGTCCGAAATATTGTAGGTATAAAAAACCGATGCATTGTATCTATCGTAAGCGTTAGAAAATGAACCATATTGGTCAAGGTAAAGACCATCTCCACCAACTGACCAAACAGCGTTACCAGTTTTTTCTCCTGGGACACCAACAGCTAAGTTACCATTGTTATCAAACTGATATGCATAACCATCGTCACATAGTCCAGCACCATTGTTGTATAGCACTACTGGTCCGCATGATGCAAAACCAAATTTACTTAGGCCATACAAGGTGTAGTTAGGATAAAATCCACTTTGACCAGGATAAGCAGCACCAACCAATGTTGTTCTGTACAAGTAATTCTGTCTGTATGGCAACATTGTTTCATCAATTCTTGGTGTTTTAGTCATCTCTAGAGATAAAACAAAGTTTCCTTTGCCATCTGCAGAGTTGAAACCCATTAATGATCTAAATGCCTCTTCAGCACCTTCAAACTCTGCTAGCAAGGAATTGTAGTCATACGAAAACTCAAAGCCTTCATAATCTTCTTTAAGAATAAAGTTAATAACACCAGCAACAGCGTCGGCACCATATACTGCGGCACCACCAACGGATTTAACTTCCACTCTTTCTATTAGGGCATTAGGTATGTTGTTAGTATCAACAGCACCACCTAGTCCACCAATTGCGGAGTTTCCAGCAACAAATCTCTTACCATTGACAAGTGTAAGTGTTCTTTGTGCACCCAAACCAAAGCTATCACCAATATTCTGTCCAATATCTTCAGATCCATCGTAAGCACTATCACCAAAGTTACTTGCACCAATACCTACAAAAGGTAAGGCAAACAGAGCTTCAGCGGCCTTGGTGTAGCCTCTATTTTCAATTTCTTCTGAAGTAATAACTGTAACGGGCGCGTTAGTTTCAAAGTTGGATCTTTTGATTCTTGATCCAGTAACAACGACCTCTTCAGCTTCTTCAGCTAATGAGCTTTCCTCTTCTTCAGCACTTTCTTGGGCAAATGCTGCAGAGGATAGTAAAGTAAGTAGTAAAACGTATCTAAACGTATCTTTAAAAGACATCGACATTCCTCCTGTTTAGACTATAACTACCACCAATAATGCAATAGAAATAGCGTTAATCTTTCAATATTGTCACAAAAAATAACATCGAACAATAAAGAGAAGGTAAATTTTGCTAGTTTTGTTGTTTATTTGAGAAAAATACACCCAAAAATATCATTAAAGCACCTGTTACAAGGGTTGTGGTGATAACTTCATCAAGAAAAATGATGCCAAGGGAAATGCTAGAGAGGGGCACGAAGTACGTCACGTATGAAGCATTAATTGGGCCAATACGTTTTATTAATTTAATAAATATCACGTAGGCTAAAGAGGTATTAATTATTCCCAATAATGCTAAATACAACCAAGACGTTGAAGAAATTGTGCTGAGAGATGATGTGTAATTAAATAAAAATGGCAGCATTATTATCGCACCAACTAAGATTGAACCCATACCTATAAATGAATTGCTTAATTTTTCAGGTGTTTTAGCTAAATAGATACCGGCAACTGCATACGACATAGATGCCACTACACAAAGAATACCTGAAAATGTGTCCAAGGTACTAGATGGCCCAACCAATACGAAAAGTCCAGCAAAACCAAGTAAAACACCAATAAGTTTTCTAAAAGAGAATTCATTCCTATAAAGTGAAAACAACAGCAGGGCAGTTAAGATCGGTACAGTTGCCTGCAGTATAGATAAAGATCCAGCGCCAAGTTTTAAGGATGCAAAGGAAAATAAGGTAAATGGCAATGCTGTATTCAATATACCTATTAAGACAAATGAAAACCCATGATCATGAAATGAGTATTTTTTCAGCTTATTAAGAAAAAAGGGCAGTATAAAGATTGCTGCAAGCTGCATGCGTATTGAAACAATCTGCAGTGGTTCGAGCCCATCTAAAACTAGCAAGCGAACAAACAAGAACGACCCGCCCCAAAGAATCGATACCAGCAATAAAACAATAAAATCTCTTGTGTTCATGTAAAAAAAAGCCCCTTAGTTTATAAGGGGCTATTCCATAAGTAAACCTTATAGTCGGATTGGATTAAGCTATTGTCAGTAGCTACCTCCTATGAATCCTAAGCTATTGTTAATACTAATTTGGATCACCTCCTTATGCAGAGTATTTATCTTTCACGTTGTATCACTCTGATGAAATAGAACGTGCGACTCCTACTTAAATATTAGATTAAAGAATAAAATTAGAAAAGAGATTTTTGATCAATTATTCGATCATTTTGCTCTTGAAGGGAAACAAGAAAATTTCTTGCACAGTCGTAATCATTATTGAAATATTGGAATGCTATTTTTTTAATATAAGCATTATCAATATTAGTATTTAAAAAATATTCTTTTAATTCTGACATACTGTATAAGTATACAGTATTCTAAGATAAAAAAAAAGGGGAGGTTGCCCTCCCCTTATAATTTAGAGACTAAATTAGAATCTTAATTGAACTACGGCTGTTAGAGTTCTACCTGGTGATACCCAGTTAAGCTCTCTATCAAACACGTCTTCTTCAGAACCGTCGTAATCCATTAAGTTACCAGCGACCAGTCTTAGAGTTAGATTTTCATCGACTCTGTAGCCTAGACCACCGTCAAAAGTTGTATAACCTTTGTATTCAGTCATTGGATTCTCATTGTAATCAAGATAAGCATCAGCTCTGGTTTCAAAGATATCAATCTTTCCACCTGATCTGCTGTTTGCTGATAACCATGCGTACCAATTTCTGTAGACATATTCAAAGGTTGTATCGTAGAACCATTCGTCATTACCAAACTCGCCAGTAGCGCTTGCTAGGTTAGCAGGGTCACCATCTGAAGCTGAAGCATCGTACTCTTCGTTGAATGCTCTCCATCTAATGGCCATTGATCCTAGATCTGTGCTTACGTTATCTCTTGTAAGGAATGCAACTGCTTCTGAGACATCGAAAGCCCAGTTTGATTTCCAAACGTAAGTTGCAAAGTTTCTCAGACCAGCGTTAACAAGACCTTGTTCAAAATAAACAACCTCACCATCGGCATCTCTCTGGAATCTATCACAGAATGCGTTTGGTTGAACGTAGTCATAACATGAATTCATAATCTGTGTCACTGAGAACGAAGTGATGTAATCAGTAAGATCAATCTTAATATAGTCAACGGCAAAGTCTAGATTACCGAACACCACATCACTGAACCATGCAGGTCTGTAGATCACACCCATTGATTCTGTAACAGCACTTTCGTTAAAGAGGTTAGGGTTACCACCACTAACACCTGTTGCTGTTTCAGTAACAATTCTACTTCTAAATACTGATTCACCAGTTGCAGGATCAACAAAGTTTAGAGGTAAGCCTTCTGCTGCACAGTTAGCAGCTCTTTGATCTGGGTCTCTACCACCACCTATATATCTATAGTCACAAGGGTCATTAGCAAACTGATAAGTTGTAACTTGAGGACCAAATAAGTCACCAATATCAGGAGCCTTAATAGCAGTCTGATCAGAATATCTAAATGTGATCTCATCTGTTACAGCCCATGCTGCAGATAACGCTTCCACATCGTAATCACCAGCAAGTGTGTTTTCAATTGTTCTTCCGGAGAAGTCAAGTGTTAAACCTTCAACAAATGGTATATTCATGTTTCTAGTTACTAGAGGAACTTTAACCTCATAGTAAAGCGCATCAATTTCGTATGTACCACCAACAGTTTTTCTTGCAGCACTAAAGCCTAAGCCTAGCTCTTGCATTGTTCCTGCTATGTAATCAGCACTCTCAACTCTGCCTTCGTAACCAGCAGCAAAACCTATTGAGGCACCGTTAGGTAGCTCATACAGGTCACCTGTGATATTGAAGAAAGTTAACTCTTGTTGTATCTCAGTGATATTTCTTCTGTTTGAACCGATGTAATCTCTTGCAGCTGCACTTACAGTACCTCTACCAAGAATGTTTAATGGAACACAATCACCTGGATTACCAACGAGTGGTGTTTCATTCATTGGGTAACCAGTTGCTCCATATGATGCACCACCATAGAAGTATTCTGAATCCCATGGATTGTAGTTTGGATCGTAGTTCATTTTACAATCGATTTCACCCGTTGCAGGGTTAATGCCCACATCTAAAGCTGCTGCATATCTTGCACCAATTACATCTGGAGCATCAGAAATAATCTGTGTTCTACCCCACTGGTAACCAGCTTCCCAATCGTAAAGGTTATTGCCTAATTCAAAGTCGCCTCTAAAGCCACCAGCAAAATAGTTAACATTGTTTCTGTTATCTGCACCGTAAACACCTGTTCCATTTCCAAAAAGATCTTCGTGTGATTTGGATAAGTAACCACCACTTAAACCATAGCTAGCAAGAATGTCTCTTGAGCCTGAAGTTAAGAAAGGATAATCAATTGGAATATAAACTGCATCGTAAATACCTGGTGCAAAACCATAATATGAATAAGGGTTGTTACCTTCACCATAGTCTGTTGCAAAGAATGTATTAGCAACTGCATTAAAATACAAACTCACATTGTCTGTAAGGTCATAGTTTGCGAACATGCTAAAGTTTTGTCTTTCAAATCCAGGTCTGTAAAGGTCATTTGCATCTCTGTTAGCTGACTCACCATCAAATGTGAATAAAGCGTTACCGTAAGGAATACCAATATCTTGTTCGGTTAATTGACCAGGTTGACTAAAGACCCATCTCTTACCATCAGGCCCTAAAGCACCATCATATGCCCAAAAACCATAGTAGTTAACAAATGGGTATTGGTAAGCTGATAGCAAGCCTGTGAATGGTAGGCCTGTAAGGTTAACACAACCTGTTTCAGTTCTTTGACCGCCACTGGTTGGAACAACTGATCCCGGACCCATGTATTTTCTTTGGTAAGAAGGACCATCGTAGTTTCTGTAGAAACCACCACCTGTTGGACATGTGCCATCTGGGGCAATAATTCTTTCGACATCTCTTGAGTAAACTGTGCCGATCTCTTCAAACTGGTAGCTAACTGTAATGTTACCTTTACCATCCAAGAAGTTGCCACCGAAAACGTACTGAGCAGAAAGATCCGAAGAAATACCTGCGTAGTCATCGTAGACAACATTCAACTGAGAACCTTCAAAGTCATCTCTAAGAATGTAGTTCATAACACCAGCAATAGCGTCAGCACCATATACGGCTGTACCACCGGCGTTCACAATTTCAACTCTCTCAATTAGAGCTGATGGGATATTGTTGATGTCAACGGCATTACCGAAACCAGCAGCACCCACAGGTGAAACAGCTGATACAAAACGCTTACCGTTTACAAGCACAAGCGTTCTACCAGAACCAATAGCAAAGTTACTTGCTAGCGATTGACCAATAGCACCAGAGCTTTGGTTGTTGTCAAAATCACCTAAAGGTGTGTTAACTGTGTTAACGATTTCAACACCAGGAACATCAAACAATGCTTCAGAAGCATTGGTATATCCTCTATTTTCGTACTCCTCACCATAGATGATTGTTACGGGCTGAGAAACTTCGTACTCACTTCTAGCAATCCTAGAACCTGTCACAACCACTTCTTCTGGTTCGGCTTCATCCTCATCTTCGGACACTTCTACCACTTCTTCAGACGCAGAATCTGCACCTTCTTGAGCAAAAGTAAACCCAAAGAATCCGAGGGAAATCAAAAGAAAAAGTAATCTTTTAGTCATAATAATCCCCAAATTATTTAAATTTAAACTACTTTATCGCTCTATTTGCCCATTTTGTCAAGAAAAATGGAAGAAAAAATACAATTGAAACACTTATAAAATAAGGGTTTTTTTAAATACTGTTTGGCGGAGAGAGAGGGATTCGAACCCTCGGAACGCTATTAACGCTCACTCACTTTCCAGGCGAGCACCTTCAACCACTCAGTCATCTCTCCGAAAGACGCATTATATCTAATTATTAGAAGATTGAAACCTTACTGGAATAATAGAGATGCCGCCTCGTCGTTCGAAATGCCCCGCGACGCTTTCCACCGAGTATTTGTTCTTCATCAAATTAAAAATTATTTTTTCGACACAAGCCTCATGAAAAGAATTAACACTAAAAAATGAACCAAGATACCTTTGAATGTTATGTACAGCATCATCGGATAAACTTCCTGTAACATGAATATTGGCTATGTCTGGTTGATCGGTAACAGGGCACAAAGAACGAAAGCCCTTAAAGATTATCTCTCCTTCAGAAGCTTTAGATTCGGTTACTTCTAACAGATCTTCCTCGGATTTAATTACTGGAACGCATTTACTGCCTGGTAAATTCAATAGAACGTCATCAATAGCAATAACGCTTTGGGTAAGCTTATTTATTTGTTTGGTTATTTCTTGATGCACCTCAGTCTTGTCGGAAAATTTTTTATAAACCAATGAACCTAAAAAAAGCTTCATAGATTTTGATTCAGGAATGGCTACGGAATTCGCGTCAATTTTGATGCAAATCTCATCGTGATGCACATTATTATTCTCGTCGACCCAAAGCAATTCGTGTATGTTCCAAGCATCGAAACCAGAGAAACTTAAACCCTCCAACTGGCTTCTTTGTTCCGATCTGTAGATAGGAAATAAAATATTAGGATCGTAACTTTTGGGTAGGCCTACTTTTTTTCCAAGTGGGTTATCCATACTAGTCTCTGATACCAACACCCTTCCTAATGAGGTGATAAGCCAAGAGAAAAAATACGATTGTAAAAGCACTAATGAGACAAATACCAATCAATGGATCAATCTCTGAACTGCCCAACATGGCATATCTAAAAAAATTTACAATATACAAGATTGGATTAATTTGTGAAATCAGCTGCCATTCTTGGGGCAGAATATTTATTGAGTAAAAAATACCGCCAAGGTATATCAAAGGTGTGAGCACAAAGGTCGGAACAATGCTTACGTCGTCGAAAGATTTGGCGTAAATGCCGTTTAGCAAACCGAGCAGGGAAAACAATAGTGAGGTTAGCACTATTGATAGCAAGGTAAGTGGTAAGTTATCAATTGTTATCTGTACAAAAAATAAACTTGTGGCTACAACCACAAGACCTACTAAAAACCCTCTAGCTATACCGCCAACTAAGAAACCACACACTATGGCCCAGGATGGCATTGGTGATACCAAAATTTCCTCGATTGATTTTTGAAATTTAGTGCCAAAAAATGCCGATGCGACGTTGGCATAAGAGTTGGTGATCACCGACAACATAATTAAACCGGGTACCATAAATTCGATGTAAGATAATCCCTCATAGCCTGGCATCTCCCCTATTCTTCTGCCTATCAGAGCCCCAAATATGAGAAAATAGAGTGCAGTTGTAATTGCAGGCGGCACAATTGTTTGGATCCATATTCTCAGGATTCTGCGCACATTGGCATAGGAAAGTGTTTTTAAAGCCTGCAGGTTATTCATTTTTGCTAGTAAGTTTTACAAACAACTCCTCCAATCTATTTGTTTGATTTCTAATATTTTTAACGTTTAAATTCTCAAGCTCCTTTGATTTAAAAAGATCGTTGAGATTCTTATCCTTTTGTAGTGTGACTGAAAATTTATTTTCGGACACATCGTGCACTGGATATCCAGGTAGGCTAAAGTTCGTGGGCACTGCTTTTTCTGTCTCAACAATAAATACTTGATCATCGATTTGTTTCAGCAGACTATTCATGGAAGTGTTCTCGATGATATCCCCACCGTCAATAATGGCAATATTTCTGCAGAGGTTTTCGGCCTCTTCAAGATAGTGTGTTGTTAAAATAATTGTGGTTCCTTGCTGGTTAATCTCCAATAAAAAGTCCCATAAACTTCTTCGCAACTCAATATCAACCCCGGCTGTTGGCTCATCAAGAATTAATAATTCTGGTTCATGGATCATGGCTTTGATAATCATTATTCTCCTCTTTTGACCACCAGAGAGCATGCGAGCTTGATCGTTTCTTTTGTCCCACAGGCCCAGCTTCTTAAGATATTTTTCTGCTCGCTCTGTAGCAGTCTTATGATCAACGCCATAATAACCAGCTTGGGTCACTATGATGTCGATAACTTTTTCAAACTGAGAAAAATTAAATTCTTGATTGACGACACCGAGCTTTGATTTTGCCAAACTAAAGTTTTCATCGATATCAGTACCGCAAACTTTTACTTGTCCTGAGGATTTATTAACCAATGAAGAAATAATGCCTATGACTGTTGATTTGCCAGCACCATTCGGACCCAACAGTGCAAAAAAATCTCCCTTTGATACATTAAGATCAATGCCCTTTAGCGCCTCAACCTTGTTGCTGTATGTTTTTTTTAAGTCTTTTATTTCAAGCGCGTACATTTAATTTCTTTTTGAAAGGAACCCGACTGCTTCGGAAATTCCCCCAATAGTTAATGGGAACATTTTTTGATCCATCAAGCCCGAAACCATTCTTATTGTTGAGGTATAGTCCCAATGATCTTGATGAACAGGATTGAGCCATGCTGTTTTATAAAAATAGGATTGGATTTTCTTGAGCCATTTTTCTCCAGACTCATCGTTCCAATGTTCAATGCTACCACCTGAGTTTGTTAGTTCATAAGGCGCCATACTGGCATCGCCCACTATTAAAATTTTATGATTTTTACTAAATTTACTGAGAATGCTCTGAGTTGGAATTCTATTCTCATTTCTCCTGAAATTATCTTTCCACACCGATTCATAAATGCAATTGTGAAAATAATAATATTCAAGATTTTTGAATTCAGACTTTGCTGCAGAAAAAAGTTCCTCGCATACTTTAACGAATGGATCCATCGACCCACCAACATCAAAGAAGACTATCAGGTTTATGTCATTGAGTTTTTCTCGAAGATATTCAATTTCAAGATAGCCAGCATTTTTGGCAGTAGATCTAATGGTGCCATCCAGATTAAATTCCCACCGATCGCTTGTACGTGTCATCTTTCTTAATTTTCTCAAAGCAATTTTTATGTTTCTTGTGCCTAGTTGTAATGAATCGTCCAGATTTTGAAACTGTCTTTCTTCCCAAACCTTTGCAGCCATGCCTTTATTGGATTTGCCACCCACACGCATTCCATTTGGATGTTGGCCTGCATTACCGAATGGAGAGGTGCCTGCAGTGCCAATCCATTTATTGCCACCGTGGTGTGCTTTTTCCTGTTCTTCCAGTCTTTTTTTAAATTCTTCCAGCAACTTATCCAAACCACCCAAGGAATTTATTTTTTCAAGATCCTCCTTAGATAGTTCCTTCTCAAACTTTTGTCGCACCCAGTCATCAGGTATTAACATCTTTAAAATATCATCCATGCTTTTGATACCTCTGAAATAAATATCAAATGCTCGATCGAATTTATCAAAATATTTTTCATCCTTTACTAAAAGCGTGCGTGCGAGGAAATAGAACTTATTCCAATCAGCAAAAACCAATTTTTGATCAAGACCATTTAGAAGATCAAGGAACTCTCTCAATGTTACTGGTACACCGTAACTTTTTACGGTATTGAATAAATTAACAAGCATTAACTATCTCGCTTGGCCATAAAGGCAAGCCTTTGCAAAAGTTCAACGTCTTGCTCGTTCTTGAGCAATGCCCCGTACAAAGGTGGGACCAAGTTGGATTGCTTTGACGTCAATATTTCTTGTGCCAAATCATCAGAAACCAATAATTTAAGCCAATCAACCAATTCAGACGTGCTTGGTTTTTTCTTGAGCCCAGGCACCTTACGAACTTCAAAGAAGGTATCCAATGAATCTTTGATTAATTTCTTTTTAATCTTTGGGATATGGATATTGATAATCTTCTCAAGGACATCTCGATCTGGAAAAGTGATGAAATGAAAAAAGCATCTTCTTAAAAATGCATCGGGTAAATCTTTTTCGTTATTGGATGTAATGATAACGAGTGGACGATGCTTTGCTTTAATTGTTTGATCAAGCTCGTAACAATAAAATTCCATTCTATCGAGTTCTTGAAGCAAATCGTTGGGAAATTCAATATCTGCTTTATCAATTTCATCAACCAGAAGCACAACCCTTTCGTCAGCGGTAAATGCATCCCATAGCTTTCCTTTTTTTATGTAGTTGGCAATATCGGACACTTTTTCATTCCCCAGCTGAGAATCTCTCAGGCGCGAAACTGCATCGTACTCGTACAAGCCTTGGGATGCTTTTGTTGTTGATTTGACGTGCCACTCAACCAAGCGCATGCCTAGTGCTTGCGCAACCTCGACGGCCAACATTGTTTTTCCTGTGCCTGGCTCTCCTTTGACTAAAAGTGGTTTTTCTAGTGTTAGTGCAGCGTTAACAGCAATCTTCAGATCTTCTGTTGCAACGTATTGTTTTGTGCCTTGGAATTTCATTTTGACTAGGTTAGAGTTTATCAAAATTAAATTCAAATGATATTGGCAGATTGTTGCTTTAATGCAACACACGAAAGTTTCAGCACAGATCTTGATAGTGTTTATCGGGATGCAAATAGCGTTGGTGTCGAGTATTTTTTCTCACCAACCTCTCAAGAAAGTGAAATTGAAACCTTACTGACTGAGAGCTTGAAAAGAGAAAACTTTTTCATAGGAATAGGCATTCATCCGCATCATGCATCAGAACTTAGACCGCAGACCAAAGCAAATCTGCTCAGCCAAAAAAATAATAAAATTAGGGCCATAGGTGAGATTGGGTTGGATTATTTTAGAAATTTCCAAAGCCCAGATGTGCAGCAAAAATGTTTTCAAGAACATCTTGATATAGCAGTGGAAATGAATCTGCCAGTTTTCCTTCACCAC
>Ga0255777_10003603_pt1 | contig 13139 bp, 21 predicted proteins | sample 101ome_15_FD_179975 | JGI IMG/M metagenome (GOLD analysis project Ga0255777, IMG submission 179975) | Coastal salt marsh microbial communities from the Groves Creek Marsh, Skidaway Island, Georgia - 101402AT metaG (version 2) | ecosystem: Environmental > Aquatic > Marine > Intertidal zone >...
CATGTTCATCAACAACGCCGTGAGTGCCTACGCCCAGACCGAGTTGCTGTTCGAGGTGTGGCACAGGTGGGCAGAGCTCAAGGAGGCGCACCACATCTGGAACATATCCACGAGGCTGTGCCTGGAGACACAGGACAGGCAGATCAATGGTCTTACCATGCGGGAGAGCATGGAGTACAGGAATCGCAAGATGAGCCTGGAACTGGCACACAGTCAACTGGCCGCTCAGGCCAGCAACATAAAGATGAAATTGATCAGGCCACCGGGCGTGAGGACCCAGGCGTTCAGTGATCCCAATGGCCTGTCCGCGGAGGAATACGTGCATGGACTCCTGGAGGAGCAGGGACTCAAATGAAGCCAAAACAGATACTGATGAACAAGAGCTTCTGTCCGTTGCCCTGGACAGGTTTCATAGTGCAACAGAACGGTGACGTCAAGAACTGCGTGTTGGCCAAGAAGACTCTGGGCAACCTGCGTGAACGCACAGTGCAGGAGATAATGTCCGGTGCCGAGAACACCGAGATAAAGGAACAGATGCTTTCGGACAGCAAACCCTCCAGTTGCGAAGGCTGTCACAGGCTCGAGCAGGGAAAGAGCAACCTCGACATCATAAGCCAGAGGCTGTACTACATCAAGGAACTGCGAGACGTGGATCCCGAGTTGTACGACCAGTTGTCCAATTTCAATCTGCACACAGTGGACATACGTTGGACCAACCAATGCAACCAGGCCTGCGTGTATTGTGGTCCACACAACAGCACACTATGGGAGAAAGAGGTCGGCGCATCTGAAGTCATGTCATTGGAATCAAAAAAGGCACTGAGGGATTACATTTTCCAAAACGTCTCACAGTTGAAGAACGTATACCTAGCGGGCGGTGAGCCCACCCTCATGAACGAGAACATCGCGTTCCTCAAACTGCTGTTAGAGAGAAACCCAAAGGTGCACCTGCGTGTCAACACCAACCTCAGCAACATCCAGACTAAAGTTGCACGCCTAATAATGCAATTTGAAAACGTGCATTGGATTGTCAGCGTGGAGTCCACAGGCGACCATTACGATTACATTAGGTATGGCGGCAGTTGGCAGAGGCTGGTGGACAACATCAGTACCGTCAGGTTGGTACCGGGTCACAAGGTCAGTTTCAACATGCTATACTGCATACTCAACCACAAAGAGATATTCAACTGCATTGACTTCCTGGTGTCGATGGGCTTCCATAATAACAGTTTTGTTGTGGGTCCTGTAATTGGACCACGTTGGCTTAACATAAGAAACCTGCCTGCAAAGAAACTGGAATGGTGCAAGAGCGAGTTACAGCAACGCATAGAAAAAAAGCCTGGCTTCCTGTTAGAGGACGGCCTACGCAATCTCTGGTCATACCTTGACGAGGCGTTTGCACCAGACCTGGATGAGTCATTCCGCAGGCTGAGGGAAATAGACCAAAGAAGAGGATTAGATTCAAAAAAAGTGATACCAGAACTTTATGATTAAAATAACAAAAATCAGAGACGAATACGTCTTCCCAATATTTAAGAATGGCTATACTAGCATCAGAAACCATGCAGACCAGAACAGATGCAGATGGTTTATCAACGAGCAGTGCAGACGGGCAGACACCATCACTGTGATAATCAGAGAACCAAGGCAACGTTACATATCTGGGGTGCATACGGTTGTAGAACTTCTGCGCCGTAAACACAAAAACATCGACCACGAGACAGTTGTGACCCTCATTGAAAATTACAATTTCTCCAACGAACATTTCCAACCACAATGGGCCTGGATGCTTAGGCTGAAAGAATATTTCAGTGGCAACATCAAATTGGAGGGAATGGTACATCTAGACCACTTGACTGGACTACACGACGGTCCCTTCATCCCAGAGATGACCAACGCCCAGAGAAAAATACTAGAGGCAATGACGCCACCGGATCTATCCAATGACTACAAACTCTACAGACAGATAGGCACAACAGGGAGTATAGCAGATGTATTGTCCTAGATTGGACCATTTTGTGAGGCTAAACGCGGATGGCAGTGTGGGCAGATGTGGACACATGATAAATCCAAAGGGATTCGACACAATCGATCAGTTAGACTCTAGCGAATGGTTGCATGGCATCAAAGAAAAGGTCAACAACAACGAATGGCCCAGCGAGTGTGAACGTTGCAAGTTGTCTGAGGAAACCACACGTGAAAGTATCAGGACAAAGAGCATAGAGAGACACAAGATACTGCACCCTTTGAACAACAGGTATCTAGTTGTTGGGGGTGTGCTAGACAACGTCTGTAACAGTGCGTGCCAGACCTGTAACTCAAAGCTCAGCACCAAGATAGGAAGCCTAGAGTCAAAAGATTACCCCAGAGTAGACAACTATGTGAGGTTCTGGGAACTGCCGCAGGATCGGATACTGGAGGTCGACGTGAACGGTGGTGAGCCTACCGCTAGCAAGAACTACAAAAAGATACTCGCCAAACTTCCACCTAACACCAAAATACTCCGCATGAACACCAACGGTTCGCGAATGATACCAGAGCTTTTAGATGTACTGAACAGTGGCATAATGGCCATAGTTACTCTCAGCCTTGACGGCTGTGGAGAAACCCATGACTACGTAAGATGGCCTATAAAATGGGATGGCTACACAAAGACAGTAAGAAAATATTTAGAGCTGAGGAAAAGATTTCCTTTGCTAAAACTTAACACATGGACCACGGTGAGTTGTCTTAACATAAACAATTTGCCAGACATTATCAGGTTCACACAGCAAAATGGTCTAGACCATGCGTGGGCATTCCTCAATGCACCCGACGTGCTGAATGTGAAATACAGCAACCGGTACACGAAGAGAGCCAAACAGGCTTTTGCAAATTCAGACATTGAACAACTGCAAGAAATATCCAACACTCTGGCAACACAAGAAGACAACGAAGAAGCACTGCAAAACTTTGTGCAAAGGCAAGACGCCTTGCGGGGTATATCAATTAAAGATTATAAACTTTCATAACCTTTTTGAGTTCGTCGATCGATGTGGACTTTGGCGCACATATGCCACAGATGCATGTTTTCTGAACACATGTCAAATAGGTGTTAGAATCATTTTCAAGTTTACTCTTAAGGCTACTGATGTAATCATCCATTGTGTCAGATGTGGCAAGTGCTCCTAACTTACCATCAAGGGTAACCCTGCAATCCTTGTTGGTGTAAAAACTTTTCGTGTGCGAATCGGCCATCAGGAAAAACTGGTTTGCGGAACAATTGAAACCAACATAACTGTTATTTGGCTGAGGTACAAACTTGGCCGGGTGCTTGAAATCTCTGTTGATGCACATCAGTCTCTCTCCACAACATGCTCTGCCTCTACGAATAATTTCCACGTTCTGCATTTTATCTGTCAACTCTTTGCTCAGCCTCGGCCAGAACTTTCGGAGGTCGTCGAAGTGTTCTTCGGTATAGTTGCCTGTTGGTCCATCGACAAGTTTTGGTTGAATGTTGTAACCTTTCTTCTGCATGAACTTCAACATGTACACGCACTCCTGCCAGTTTTTGGGATACATGACAACTATTCCACCATACCGTTTTCCAGATTTATGGGTAACTTCAAGATTACGCAAAAAATTTTCTTTCAACTTGCCTGGCCCTTCTGTGTGATAACTGAACTGGACATATTCTAAATGTTTTACGACTTCTTTCCATTTGTCTTCTTTGCAAGATGCGTTTGTTGTCAGTAAACGTGTCAATGACCATTTGTGTGAATACTTTTTGTAAAGTTCTGAACTTTCTTTCAACAAATAAACTATGTCGGGATGATACAAGGCCTCGCCACCATAAATGTTCAAAGTGGCCGATCTTAATCGTGGCTTCTTCACGTCCATCACCGTGTCTATGTAGCTCATGGCCTGTCCCAGCATCGTGAGGCAGAGTTCCTTGTCGGGGTGAGCCTGTCTGTTATCGTGTCCACCACAATACGTGCAATCGTAATTACACTTCATGGTTACTCGCCAATCACAAAGGAAACCCATTTTGTGTTTTGGTGATGCGTAAGGTTCTAGTGTTTTGATCTGCATGTCGTAATTATTTCAACTTATTACCAAATTTTTCAATAAAGAGTTTTGCGAACCTTTCGTGATGTTCGACACCGTAGTGTAGGCCATCGTTCGCGAGACTTGGTTCATTGGTCAGTTTGCGTTGTTGAAACTTGTCCCAGTAGGGCCAACAGTTCTTGATGGTGTAATGTTCTAGAACATTCAGGCCTTTAATGTGTTCATGATAAGAGTCCTGTGCAAAACAATGAAAAGTTTTACATTGATTCTTTTCGGCAAACTTCTCAACAAAAAATACATTTTTAAGAAAATTGTTTTTATCAGTGTGCTCGTTCTCATGTTTGAGTTCCTCGTCATAACTCATCTGACTCTGGGCGTAGGTATGCAACTTTTCTCTACGACTCCAGAAAGGCCAACACACAATTATTATCCTAGGATCTAATAGTTTTTCACAACCATACAATATCCTTACCAACTTGTCGGCACTAGCACCAGGCTGTCCAAGATTCCAGTATCTCAGTCTTTCAGTGTTGTGTTGTGATAGGAAGTGTACCCAGTGTTCGTTGTCAGCGTTGCCTTGTCCAAATGTATGACTACATCCTAGCACCACTACGTTCTTCTTACCGGAAGGCATCGGCTCCCATCCAGGACACCTGTATCCGTGAGAGTTTACTTTGTAGTCCTTCAATGGAGATTTATCCAACGCTACGCTAACTGGCAGTTCTCTATCACCGTAATATCCAAACTTCATTATGTGCTTCCTTTCGACAGCATCATCTGTTGTTTGATCTTCATGCTGATGTACAGTTCCATGAACCCCATCCTGCCCTTTCGCCCGAACATGTCGGGATACTTCAGTTTGCCCACCATCAGGTGTTTCTCTTCCGCGTAGCAGTCCAACACGTTGGTTTTCTTGCGATACACAAATTTCAGTGCCTTGCGTTCGGCAAGATATCCCATCAAAGGAGACTCTTTCCTTAGAAGGTGCTTGGCCACATATGGTGGCACCTGTTGCATGTTTTCTTTGAGCTTGATCGAATAAAAGCGTTTCACACAGTTAATTATTGTGCAATTGGTGGACCGGAAAGGATTCGAACCTATGGCCTTGAGTTCCGCAAACTCACGCTCTATCCAACTGAGCTACCGGTCCATTAATGGCCTCCGGGGAGGGATTCGAACCCCCGACCCCAAGTTTAGGAAACTCGTATTCTATCCAACTGAACTACCCGGAGGTCTTGTGTGGTGGAGGATAGGAGAGTCGAACTCCTGACTCATCCATGCCATGGATGCGTGATCCCACTTCACCAATCCCCCAAAATGACCAATCACATGCGCGACCAATGACTTTTTTGGTGTATATGGTAATTCTGGCATAATTGGTTCAAATGGTGCCGCTTCACGGATTCGAACCGCGGACCTACTGATTACAAATCAGTTGCTCTACCAACTGAGCTAAAGCGGCATCACATGTAATATAGTACACTATAAACACGCAATAGTCTACCTGTTAAACGCACACAGAAGCACGTACACGCATGGTAAAGCCACACATGGACTACTTGTCTATTATCGCTTTCGCATGCCGTTAAACACAGTGATTTTCAGTTTGGAGTTGTCTGAATCGATGGATTTAAATGTATCAAAGTCAATGTTTAATTTTTCCAATAACTTGGTCATTGCTTTGACATCTTTTGGTAAGCACATGCCTCCATAACCTTTGAGATTCTCATTTACATCTAGGTAGGTGTCTTTACATCTACCAAACTTGACAAATGCATCTTTCACGGCAGTGTAATCACAATCCAATCTACCACACACCTCATGCATGATGTTTGCAAATATGATCTTGTATGCGGCGAACACGTTGTTATAATATTTCAATATCTCCGCTTCCGTGGGTTTCAATCTCACAGTTTCCTTTGGATAGTGACCGTGTGCTTCAACAAGTTTTTCGAACACAAACTTGTCATGTGTTCCCACAGCCAGTAGGTTGTGATTGTTTATAAAGTCGTCCGCGGCACAACGTTCTCGCAGAAACTCTGGCACGAAACACAACGTCAGATCATTAAACTCATTGATTGCTTTTTGAGTGAAGCCACACTCCACTGTGCTTTTGATTGCCACTATTCCTTTATATTCGTTGGCAGATAATTCTTTGAGCACACTAGTGATGATGGTTGTGTCACAACTGCCGTCGTCCCCTTGGGGCGTAGGCACACACAGAAACACAATCTCGCTTGGGATGATATCCTTAATTGTGCTGTTTAGTTTGAGGTCATGGCAAAATATTTCGTGTCCTAATTTTTCAAACCCTGTGTTGATTGCGGACCCAACAACACCTAATCCAACAATGCCTATCTTCATAGCAACGACTCCACTGTTTCTTTCATGCCATCACGGAGAGTGGTGTATCTTTCAAAACCGGTCAGGTCTTTGAGCAGGCTAGTGTCGGGACATCTTCTTAAAACAGACCCTCTGGGTCCTTCTCGTATTTCCAACAGTGTTGGATCAACGCCCATAATGTCCATTATGCATTTGGCAACGTCCTCTATCTTTATCTCTTCCTGTTTGCCAACGTTCACTATCTTGTCATTGGCGTGCAACACTAAATTGTGAGTCATGGCGACAGCATCATCCACGTAACAGAAACTTCTTGTATCGTTTCCTTTGATGTAGTACTCACCCTGCTTTGCTCTCTCAACGAATTCACTTATGAAATGATCCCGTTGTCCGGGGCCGTACACATTGAAATACCTTATGATCAACCAGTGTGTAGAAAGATTGGATATCAAATTTTCTCCTAACGCTTTTGGAATGCTGTAACTCCACCTAGGGTTCTTGATGTCATCAAACATAATAGGGACTTGTTCGTCGGTTGGCACATCATAAAGACCCTTGTCCACCGCACCATTAAATATTTCACACGTGCTGGTGAAAACTATTTTGGTGGGTGAGTCCTTGTAACGTTCAACAATGTGCATGGTAGGCAATGTGTTGTTCATTGTTACTTCTGTTGGTGTTTCATAAAAAAGCCTTGTGCCGTTTGTTGCCGCCATGTGTACAATGACGTCACAGTCTGGCATGTTGTCCACAACAGACTTGTCCTTGAGGTCTTGTCCGTCTGCTAGATCATAAGTTGTTACGTCATGCTTGTCCTTGATGTGATTTAGATAATGACTGCCAATAAACCCTTTATGGCCAGTGAGAACTATTCTCATTTCCAGTACTCCTGTTCGGATCTTTCTGCCTTGACCTTATCTTTGAAATCTTCTATGTTGCTTCTGCCTTTTGCTTTTCTGGCATCACCCTTCAAGTGGTCCATGAATGTTCCCAGTATTGTATTAACAAACGGATGTCGCTTTCCTAGGCCTTCGGGGCCTGTGATGTCGTTGCTCTTAGCACCGTGTGTTTGTTCAGTGATCCGACGTGCTGTGTCGTACGTAAAACAATCTACCTGGTATTCTAGTTCAAATATCTTGCCTGTGGTGTAAAGGTCTTGAAAAGTCTCTGCGAAGTTCCTAACATTAGGATGTTGAAGATTGTACATAATAAATCCTGTCTCTGTAAATGGCAACTTCTTATTATTTGGTCTCCCTACGTAGGCTGTAAAATTATCATCTGGCAATAGTTTTTTAAGTTCTTCGATAGGCGGGTCTGCAAAGGTAACGGTGTCCGCATCAATGAACAGCAAAGTGTCTGCCTGGCTGTTCATGATTCTATGACACTGTGCAAACACCTTGTAGCAGAACTTGATCGCGTCATACTTGAAATCACGCACACCATTCCTGATGCCGTTGTTTTGTTCATTGTTGTGTTGTTGCAAGAAATCTTTTATCTCAGGACAAGTTTCAAATATGTCGTGTTCGACAACCCTAGGATCGTCTATTGCAGTCTTAACATTCTCACAGTAAAGATGAATGTTTACGTCGTTGGGCCAGTGCTGTAGGAATGTTTCGACCATTCTTTTACCATACTGTTCCCAACCTGCCTTGTGGAATGTAGTGAGCACTTCTATCATCGCCAATATTTAAGTACCGTTATATTGACGGTTGTTATTTTATGTGCTATGTTAAAGAAGCATACCAGTTATGCTTGAAACACATAAATAATTTACCCATAAAGGGGCAGGAGGACACTTATGAGAGATACAAAATCAATACTTGCTTATGCAAAAGAAATGCAGAAGAAGGCAAAGGAATCGGTGTTGAACAAAGTCTTGCGTAAAGAAGTCGAGGTAGGGGCCAACGGTACTCAGCAGTACGTCATTAAGCAAGGCGCCAACAGAGGCAAGATAGCCGACAAAGATTCATTTCAGTAAACATTATTGGGAACAAGAGCAAGTTAAATAACCGCGATGGAATTTTTTAACAGCAAACAATTCATGGCGATAATCATAATCGTCTTGGTGCTATGCACTTTGATGGGTTGCGCCAAGAAACCGCTCGAAACACAAGGGCCGAGCCAGGCCACCACGATGGATGCTGTGGGCAAGATGAAGGGCATAGGACTTGTGATAGGTTGCGTGTTTGCTCCCAATAATGAAGAATGTAAAGATTTGAGATCCGGGAAAAAGGATGAAAAGCCACACGAGTCTCAGGAAGAATACAACCAAAAAGTCAATAACGAATGGAGCGAGCTAGACGAGGATGCCGTCGACACCAAATAATTTTAAGGTAACAAACGCCATAGGCGAGACCGACAACTACTTCGGGGCGGAAGTTCAGTTCTTCCACATCACCTTGATACAGAGCGACAGTTCGGTGCTTGACGTAAGAAATGAGCTGGGCTACGACGAAACGGTGCACAACCTCACCAGGACCATCCTGCAGAGGGGTACAATAATATTCCAGAGAATAGATAATGCGGCATCGGGAAGAATAGACATCACAATGGAGAGGTCGGGATGGACAGCCTCAACATTGCAATCCGCAATAAGGGCCATGGGCGACAGTGTTGGCGTCAACGACACATCAGTGAGTCTCTCTGTTGTTGCTGAGACCGAACTCAAACTAGATAACAGTTAAATTTTCAATCCAGGTATTATATCTATGCCTTGTAGTTCCTTGGGCTTGCCTTTGGGATAGTCTGGCTCTATCACGAACTCCTCCGTGGCGTCCGCGTTCTGGCATCCGGCCGCCAGCCAGTCGTATTCAAAATTCATCTTGTTAACGAAATCCCACAACACGTCGTAGGTACCTCTGTCTGGATCCTTTAGAAGCAGTTCCTTCTTGCACTCCTCCATCGTCCTGAACTCCTGGTCCAACTGGAAGGTCTGCATTGTGGATGACGGGTCCTGGCCTATCAGGTAGGCCAGAATCAGTAATTTGTACATCCTAATTTGCCGGTCTCGCCTCTTGTGCTCTTGACTTCTCTTTCTTGGGTAGAAGTTCACAAGCCTCCGTCGACGGTTTGTTGCTTAGGTCTTTGTCCGCGATCCACACCCAAGAGTAACTGATGCTGTCGCCTTCGACTAAACATCTCTTACCGATCAACAGTTCTGGATTGCTTGGGATAGCACAGCCTGTGACTGCAAATAGGAAAATTATAGATATTATTTTTTTCATATGTGATATTTATGTACGCACATTATAGCACACTTCTGTTGTTTGTAAACCACATAAATACCAAAAAACATAAGAGGAGCATATCATGTTTATATCATTAGGAATCATAATTGGTTTCGCCGCAGGTTGGTACGCCAACGAAAAATGGGATGACCTTAAATCCCTAGGCGCAAAAGCGATTTTCTGGAAAAAGAAATAATGTTCACCAAGTTCGTATTCATGTTGCTGTTCACGGCCAACACGCCCGAGCAGACAACATGGGTGTGGCCTGAGGCCTACACCTACCCAGAAGAGAGGCAAGTCATTGCGAGCTATCCTGTTCTACCAGTGGAACAGCACGTCATAGAAAAAATTATCATCCCGTTGCCAAAACCCAAGTTAAATTAGTTTGCTATTTGTAAATTTTGTAAATTTAAATTTACAAAAGATTTACATCATTTACAGCGTACGGCTAGGTTTTTGGCCAAATCCGTGTATAATTTACTATAAGTAAATTTACAAACTTAATTTACAAAAGGAAACAAAAATGTACGCAGACAAGAAAAAAAGCCAAAAGGTTTATGTGGAAAGCAAATGTGTTTCTCGTGACGACTGTTGTTGGGATGAAACACCAGAGACGGAAGTCGTTGTGAATTCAAAACAAGATACCACCAGAGAGTGGCCCGCACACTGGAAAGTGATACAATAGACCATGTGGCCCGTAACAGACGAAGAACAATCTTGGTTATCTAAAAAGTAACTATTCTAACAGTTCGTGTATACCGTAGTATAGGAAGTATATCGCCAACGCAGTGAATATCCATCTGCTGGCACGGAATATCTTGCCTATGGGTATCTGCTTGATGCGATTACTGAACAAGTAGCAGACAACGGCCAACGCACCTATGCCGGCAACTGCGCCAACACCTATATCAATCAATGAGGTCCCGGCCACCCAAAGTCCGGACAGGAATGCCACGACTTCTGCGCCTTCCCTGAACACTGTCAGGAACACTATGGTCGCCAGGGCTATCATGCTACCCGAGATGCTGTTCTTGATATCTTTCATGTGCTGTGCGGCGCCATGGCAGAACCATGCCGTCCAGAACAACAAACCGGATGCCACGAGTGCGGTCCAGGCCTCCACCGAATCAAAATCGTTCTGTATGAAATCTATCGCGAAGTAACCCAACGTCGCACTAGCGATCAGCGCCACGATCGTGCTCGCCATCACTGTGATCTTCTGCCTGTTGGTGTTTGCCATCAGCCACGCCATCTGCACTATGAGATAGGCCTCTAGGCCTTCCCTGAACCATATGAACGTTGATGCTGTTATGCCTGTCATGTTGTTATTGTACTGCAAATAGTTAGCAATCGCAACCTAGTTGGTAAACTAAACTTGGTCCATGATACTGTTCCACAGGTCAACGTCTGACCGGTAAACGCTTTTGACCTTGTCTATCTGCTCTTGTGTCAGTGTGGGTCTGGGATAATGACTCTGATTTATAGGAACGCCAGTGACCGTGCCACCCAGTGCTTGGACGCATTCTGATGCGCTGGTCCAACATCGAACGCCCTCGGTCACGAAGTCCGTCTGTGGTCTGGTGTGCCACTCGAAACCAGTGGCCACGCCATTTATGAATTCGTCGAAACTGCCCTTGTGCTTGGTCATCTGGGCTCCGCCTTGGCTGTGTCTGTATATGCTAATGACTCTCTCCACTGGGTCTCTCAGCACCGTGTGCCATTCGTACCCTTTGACATTTCCAGGTATGTGGGTGTGATGTGGCCTTATGCTTTCGAATCCGTCGACGGATCTGCATTGTGATTCTACGAACCTGCCGGCTGTGCGTGGAATGTGTATGAATCCCTTGCGTGTAGGATGTATTACGAACACGTCTTAGTCTTTGTCGTCGTCCGCACGTGACGTGATGATCCTGTCCGCCAAGCCGTACGCCACTGCCTCTTCTGGGGTCATGAACTTGTCACGCTCCATGTCCGCCTTCAGCGTCTCGATGTCCTTGCCCGTGGTCTTGTGGTATATCTCTGTGAGTTCTCGCTTCCAACGTAGCAGTTCGTTCGCCCTGATCTCCACGTCCGTGGCCTGTCCCGAAGCGCCGCCCAGGGGTTGGTGTATCATGTGTCGTGCGTGTGGCAACATCAGTCGCTTGCCGCGGGTGCCCGCCGAGGCCAAGAGTGAGCCCATGCTACATGCCTGGCCCACCACTATGGTCTGTATGTCAGACCTAACATACTGCATGGTGTCGTATATCGCCATGCCTGCCGTTACCAGTCCGCCTGGAGAATTGATATAAAGCGTGATATCCTTCTGGGCGTCCTGTGATTCCAGGAACAACAGTTGGGCACACAGCACTGAAGCGGTGTTCTCACCTATCGGACCTTCCAACATGATTATCCTGTCCCTGAGCAGTCTAGAGAATATGTCATACGATCTCTCGCCCTTGGACGTCTGTTCTATCACTATTGGTGTAAGTGGCATACAGCAATAATACACTATTTGCCCACTGTGGTCAACCACCAATTAAATACTGGCACGATGAGCCAGATCAAGCGCAGGACGGAACAGATCAAGAGGTACTACCTGGATCGCCGACAGGCGGAGAAGCACTGTGAGGACATAGAGGCCTACCTGGAGCAGGAACTCAGGGCCTACATCAAGTACGCGGTCAACAGGATACTGGAGGGCAGTGTGATGACACACCGCCAGCGTGTGGACTTCGTGAGGTCATGGATGCGATCGTGGCTCGGGGACGATCAACTGCACAAGCGTGTGCAGAAGCCCAAATCGCGACCTAGGCGCTGAAGGCCACGGCCGAGCACACAGCCATGAATATTATGAATGCCCATGTGTCCAGTGCGTGTCGTTCTATGGTGTTATATCTCTTGTGACTCATTGTCGGTTATCTGCTGTTATAACTGCACCGGCACCACGTACTCCTTGCCGTCCACTTCTATGGTTGTTTTGATTGCGTAGCCGTGCTTGGGCAGGTACCACGCCTGCGGCTTGTCCTGTTGCTTGACTTTGCGTTCTCTGTTGAGGTTTGATTTACGGTATGAGCCTGTGGAGACCCAGTTGTTTTCTTCGTCGTTGTACGGTATCATGATCGGGATTGTTCCTTTGTTTTTGCTACTATTTTATGACAGTTCGCGCGAAATGTCTACCGTGCAGTGTGCAACCCAGGTATGCCCTAGAACATGGGCACTGTGAGGCACATCAACAGTATCAACGCCAGCATGATTCCTATCGACCTCATATGCAGTTATTTACGTCGCCGCTGTGCAAATTTTTTGAATCTCCGGTACAGGTCCCGATGGGGTTTTTGACCCGCCCTGTAACTGGAAACTATGCCCATGACGACACCAGGCAGTGTGAAGACAAGGATGATCACGAATGCAGTTTTCATATGACCAGTGTCCCGTTGGTGTGGCCCAGATACAGTGCTATCGCTATCGCCGTGATGAATATGCCGGCAATGATCCACACCATGTCCATCATCTCAACACCCATATTGCTAGTGGTATTGCTATGGC
>Ga0255777_10003611_pt1 | contig 13126 bp, 14 predicted proteins | sample 101ome_15_FD_179975 | JGI IMG/M metagenome (GOLD analysis project Ga0255777, IMG submission 179975) | Coastal salt marsh microbial communities from the Groves Creek Marsh, Skidaway Island, Georgia - 101402AT metaG (version 2) | ecosystem: Environmental > Aquatic > Marine > Intertidal zone >...
TCGTCTGCGACTTTGGGCGACAAGGCAGTGGTCACGTCTGATGGGACGATTCATGGTTGGATAGGTGGCGGCTGCACCCAGCCTGTGATCCAGAAGGCAGTAGCTGACGCCATGGGCTCAGGGGACCAGATGACGGTGCGAATTCAGCCCTCAACTGGCGAAACCAAAACCGTTGATCGTGTCAGAGATGTTCACATGGCCTGCCACTCCGGGGGCAGTATCCACCTCCTGGTTGAGCCGTTTAAGCCCACCGAAAGCATCGCAGTTATCGGGGAAACGCCGGTCGCTGAGCTGTTAACGGCCATTGGGCCTCAGCTTGGTATACCGGTCGATTTGTATGCTTCTGGCGATGAGCTGGCTAAAACATACGAGTACTGCATCGTCGCCACTCAGGGGCGAAAAGACAAACAGTCCATTTCCAATGCATTAGCCAGGACAACATCAAAAGTCTGGTTTATCGCGAGCCAGCGTAAGGCTGACAAGATACTGACTCAGCTCGCGAAAGACGACGTAGCTCCGTCCGATCTGAAGCGGCTGGTCTCGCCCGCTGGTCTTCATATCGGTGCCGAGACTAGCGAAGAGATCGTAATCTCTTTGCTTGGCCAACTCGTTTCGACTAAAAGACGGGTCGATATGGGGCAAGCACGGGTCTCGAAGGTCGAGGTTGCCTAGTGGGTTGTATTCTCAAAGGTGGAGGTGGTCTGTATAGCCGACTTGTAGTTGGTGCAGTCGTTATGGCCGCGGGTGAGGGTCGACGAATGGGGTCCATCCCCAAAAGCCTGATAGAGATCGCGGGTGTCCCACTGATCAAGCGGCAACTGATCGCACTTTCAGGGGCAGGTGTCGATGAGCTGGTGGTCGTCACCGGCCACCACAGAGAGCGGGTCGAGGCTGAGATAGCCGGGTTCCCGATCACTATTGCCAGAAACGAGGAACTGGAAGACTCGACCCAGGGTGCGTCACTGAGCTTAGGTCTCACCGCCTTGACTGGAAAATTAGATGCGGTTGTGGTGGTTCCGTCGGACATGCCGCTTCTCGGGACGCAGGACTACACTGATCTTATCGGCGCCTATAAGAAGCGCCCAGACGGAGTGAGTCTTGTGCGCCCCTCGGTTTGTGAGCGTCTGGGTAACCCGGTCATTTTTGACAGTGAGCTATTGGCATCGGGCGAGACCTCGAATGATCAGCCGCTGTGCCGTAAATGGTGGATGGAACATCCAGAACAGTGTCTTGCGTGGGAGACTGATAATGATCGCTACTGTATCGATCTGGATACCCGTGATGATGTTCTCAACGTAGAGCGCCGTCTCGGACGGGAAATAAAAATCCCAGACTTGGGAGCGCTTCCGATTGTCTGAGCATCTCGAGCCGTGGAAGACATCCATCGGTGTTCATATGTTTGAACACGCTGAAAAAATTAACCCGCTCTTTGATCGCATATTCAAAACCATGCGGGCCACAGACGGCGAGAATCGAACGGGTGATCTAACGTGCTTCTATGCGAGTCAGGACGACCTCATTAATCGGATCAAGCTGCCGGAGTGGAACGATTTTCTTCAGTTCGCGGTGGCGTCTCTCAGAGATACGGCCAGGGTTGCCAACAAGGGGGTTTGGCCCGCCGAACAAGTCGACCTACAGATAGGGATTCAAGGTATTTGGTTTCAAATATCAAACGGCGGGGTGAGCCACGATATCCATACCCACGGCAACTGTTCTTGGTCTGGTGTTTACGTGGTATCAGTCGATAGTGAAGAAACGCGATGTCAGCACCCCGTGTATCGCCATCTTAATGGAGCGACAAGGTTCTACAGCCCGTTATTTGAGCGCCTGGGTGGTGCCTACATGGACTTCGGTAACGCATATTTGCAGAACAGCGTGGTGGATTTTGATCCGGTTCCGGGTCGTTTGATCGTGTTCCCGTCTTGGCTCCCTCACCAAGCGATGGCGTATGAGGGTTCATCTGACAGAGTGATCGTGTCTTTCAATGCCAGTATTCATAGGAAATTAGACGGTGACATGCTAGGCCGTTACTCGAACACGTAATTCCTGATGTCAAGACTGGAACTAAACGAAACCATTTTTGCTAGTAACCACAGGCTGTTTTAGCGACCTGGTCAAGATTGTTAAGAATCTCAAGCTGTAATTGTTTCGAATCGTCGCATGAAAGCTCGGTGGAGCGTTTGATGTCGGTTGAAACAGATTTCGGAAGCGAACAACCACACACCTCGAAATCTTCGACAATTGTCGTGAGCCAATCGGAGATCTTTTCTCGGGTCTCAGAGCAGGTATCTTTTGGTTGGTTTGAGTTATTTATTTCGGCGATAGCAATCTCTATGAAGCCGATACCCAGTGAGCAATGCCGATCAGCCTGTGCCAGCCCCGGCAACATGGCCACCATGCTAATTAAAAAAGCAAACAGTTTGATTCTCATACGATTAAGTAAAATCACCTGATAGATCCTTACAATCTGGAACAGGGCGGCCAGAGTGGTCAGTGCCTGGGGCTCCTGCTATGCATATCAAGTGACCGCTACTCTTGTCACTACATAGTTTGGATTCTTGGATTCGAAATTTGGCGTAGCCGGGAGGACCTTTCAGAACTAAGTCGCCCGACTCACATTGGGCGACGAACCCAGCAGGAAGTGTTTTGAGACGTGAAAGAGTAGCAGCCCACTCATCAGCCTCTGCTACATTAGGGATGGATACTTGCAGACCTATAATCAGCCCGATACAACCCAATTGCCTCGGCCATCGTTTTAGATCAGATGGAGTAGGTATATCTGAATTATAAGTACGCATAGATGAAAAACCTCTCGCTCGGTTTTTTTTGGTAAACCCTGCACCAAACTTGGTCTTACGAACCGAATAGTCAAGTTATAATACTAAAGGCTAATTCATCATCAAGTTAACAGGAGAGATAAACAATTCTGTTTTCCGAGAAAACGCATAGCGTACAAAAATAAAAAAGCTCGGCACGGAATGCCAGAGTTAACGCTTCAACAGCAAAACGTAGCTATTCCGTGATCGCAACATGGCGTCCCCGAGCTTGTTATGTCAAGGGGGTATTGACTATGAGTTGGGAAGTAAAAGACGCGGAGACTAATGGCGTTGGCATGATGATGCCACCAGATCCCGCGGATGATTTCGGTCCCGAGCCTGGGACGGTTGAGATAGCGGGTAACGTGCCCGGTGAGCCTGAGTCCTGGCGCCCACCGACAATGTCACGACGAGCATTCTTGAGAGGTGTCATTTGTTCCGGAGTGGTCATCGCTTCCAGTGGTTATTTGTTCTCCTCTAATAAGGCTCATGCGGCCGCTAAACAAACAGATCGTTTGATCACTTTGAGTGTCAATGGAAGAAAGCACCGGCTTGATGTGACACCCAACGAGACATTGGCACACACACTGAGATATCGACTCGGTCTTACGGGAACCAAGATAGGGTGTAACCGTGCCGAGTGTGGTGCGTGTACCGTCATTATTGGAGACCAGACAGAATACTCATGCTCCACGCTTACCATGCGTGCGCAGGGAAAGGAAATCCGCACGATCGAAGGAGTCGCTCAAAATGGTCGGCTGCATCCGGTGCAGCAAGCATTTATCGACGAGCTCGGGCCACAATGCGGATTCTGTACACCGGGGCAAGTTATGTCCGCCGTTAATCTATTGGAGAAAAATCCCAACCCAAGCGTTGATGATGTGCGTCAGGCGCTTTCAGGGAATCTCTGCCGTTGTGGTGCATATGAGCACTACCTGAACGGCGTCATGAGTGCAGCTAAGAGGGTCTAAAAGATGTCATACAAAATTATTGGTAAAGACCTCACTCCTCCTGATATCGAGGCTAAGGTCACTGGTAAGGCACGGTATGCGGAAGATTTTCGCGCAGATGGAATGGTGTTTGTAAAGGTACTTTCGTCACCGATGCCGCACGCCAAGGTTACCGGCGTTGAGTTGTCAAAAGCAAAGCAAGTTCCTGGGTTTGTCGGAGTACTGACCGCAGATGAGCTAAAGCAGCCAAAGGACGCGGGGCACGCAATCTTGAGCAATACACCCGCGTTTGTTGGCCAGCCAATTCTGGCCATTGCTGCCGAGACTGAGCAAGCCGCGGCCGAAGCGGTCGAGCTTGTGGATGTTAGTCTAGAGCCTCTGCCTTTTGTAGTGGATCCGCTGGAAAGTCTTAAACCTGACGGTCCTGATGCGTTGGACGGTGGTAACGTCGCTAACAGGAGGGGGGTCAAGTTCCAAAAAATCAAATGGAGTGGGAAGGATTTCGCCTTAGCTGGCGACGACTCTCTGCCGAAAGGCGAAGCGCCCATCGATTGGTCATGGGGCGACCTCGACGCGAAATTTAAAGAGTCAGATCTGGTTCTGGAAGAGACGTTCGTGTCTTCGGCTAATGCGCATCATGCGCTGGAGCCGAGGTCGGCAGCAGCCTATTGGGAGAACGGAAAATTACATCTTTGGGGCTCAACCCAGTCTTCATCATTCGCTGTCCCTAGCCTCGCAAAATATGTCGGTATCGAACCCAAAGACGTTGTGATGGTCAGTGAGTTTTGTGGTGGTGGTTTCGGAGGCAAGGGTTACGCGTATCCGGTAATGGCTATACCAGCGTTTATGTCTAAGAAGCTAGGCGGTCGTCCGGTGATGATGCGGATGAGTCGTGCTGAAGAGTTTTACAACGGTTCTGCACGTGCTGGATTCCAAGGTTGGGTAAAGGTTGGCTTTGGGAAAAATGGCAGGATCAAGGCGATCGATGCGTTCGTGGTACAGGATAATGGTCCGACCGCTGGATTTTGGGACTTCCAAAACTTCGGAGACGCTAGCTCTATTGTGTTTCAGCCGGAAGCAATGCGATATCGAGGTATACCAGTCCTGACTAACACGCCTCCTAAAGGTCCTCAGAGAGGTCCCGGTGAGAACCAGACTGCGAATATCATGGAACCGATCATGAACAAAGCGGCTCGCAAACTCGGTATCGACCCGTTAGATCTCCGCCTTGCGAACTCGCCAGGTGACGGTGGTAAAAACGCCATCGTTGGAGCCAAACAGAGTCCTGTCACTAGTGCATACCTCAAGGAGGCGTTGGAACAAGGGGCTAAGGCGTTCGGGTACGCAGAGAAAAAGAAAAATTCTGGCAAGAGAAACGGCAGCAAGATTCGCGCTGTTGGGATCGGTCAGGCCTATCACTCAGCTGGAGCGGCTGGCTTTGATGGGTTGGTGAGAATCACGCCAGATGGAGTTCTTCACATCCACACGGGTGTAGGTAACTTGGGGACATATTCGTACATGGATACCGCGCGAGTGGCTGCCGAGGTGCTGGGCTACAATTGGGACCATTGTGTGATCGAACGTGGTGGAACCAAGGCGAACATGCCTTGGAACCTTGGCCAGTTTGGATCAAACACATCGTTTACCATGACACGGACCAACTTCGCTGCGGGCACGGCTTGTAAGAATCTTCTCCTAGAAATTGGTGCACAGTCCATGGGCGGTAGTCCAGACGACTATGAGCTTAAGGACGAGATGGTGGTCGCTAAGTCGGGCGGTGGATCGATGTCATTTGCGGACGCGGCCAAGAGGGCTATTGAGCTTGGTGGTAAATTTAGTGGCGCTGAGTTGGATGAGGAACTGAATCCAATGACAAAAGCATCAGCTAAGGCCCTTGCGGGTACAGGTCTGGTTGCGGCGGCCAAAGATAAGCTTCCGAAAAAAGGTACAGTTCCAGGTTTGGCGGCGGCGTTTATTGAGATAGATCTCGATGTTGAAACTGGCCGCGTAGAGATCTTGGATTACCTCGGGATACCAGACGTAGGCACTGTTCTGCATCCCAAAGGCTTAGCAGCCCAGGTTCGCGGTGCAGCGGTGATGGGCTTCGGTCTGGCGGCCCTTGAGCGGATTGTGTATGACCCTGAATACGGTCGTCCACAGATTCGAGGACTCTATCAGGCTAAGCCACCTTCGTGGCTCGATGTACCTAGCGCTATGAAGTCGGTTTATGTCGAGGGTGCAATCGACCCACAAAACCCTGTTGGTGCTAAAGGCGTCGGTGAACCAATCCAGGGTGCGGCCTCTTCGGCTTACTTGGCTGCGATAACCGAGGCACTAGACGGACACACATTTAACCGCGTGCCGGTGGTAGCTGACATGATCATTAACCATGTGAATGGTCTGTCACAGAGCCATAAACCGCTTCAAGTCAACTGCCAGTAAGGAGAGTTACGATGACTGATATGATGCACATATTCGAAATGCTCCAGCCCACATCGCTTGATGAGGCAGTGGCGCTTTTGGATAAGCACGGAAAAGATGGATGGGTAATCGCTGGCGGTAAAGACAGCCTCGATTGGTTCAAAGACCGCGTTAAGAAGCCCGAGTATCTGATCGATATCTCTGGGGTAAAAGAGCTCTACGGTATCCAAGACAAAGGTGATCACATCGCGATTGGTCCGATGGTTACGCTTACAGATCTAAGCCAGAATAAATTGGTGCGGGACCTGTTCCCGGTTCTGGCTGATGCGGCTAGTCGTGTTGCGAGCCCGCAAATAAGAAATGTGGGAACTATCGGGGGCAATATCTGTCAAGACACTCGGTGCGCATATTATCGCGATGGGTTCCCGTGTTACCGTGCCGGTGGAAACACCTGCTACGCGAACACCCCAACTGCGATGAACAGAGAGCACACTTTGTTCGAGGCGAAACGTTGTGTTGCTGTTACTCCTTCAGACACAGCGCCGGCACTGTCTGTGCTCGATGCCCAAATGGTCATCGCGCGAGATGGTAAGCTTAGAACCGTCGGCGTGGACGATTTCTTTGTGGGACCAGAGATTGATATTGAAAGGATGACAGCGGTCGAGAGAGACAAGGGCGATCTACTTGTTCAGATTAAGATCCCTAAAACCTGGGCTGGCTCGAGACAGTATTTTGAAAAGGTCGCAGATCGACAGGTATGGGACTTCGCTCTTGTAAACGTTGCGATGGCCGCGAAGGTTGGTGCAGATGGGTCAATTGAGGCGATGCAAATCGCTTGTGGGGCCGTACAGTGCACCCCTCGGCGACTGAAGGATGTCGAGTCCCTGGTTGTCGGTGAAAAAGCTAACGCTGATTTAGAAAAACTGGTGGAGAGGGTTGCTGCTAGGGGTGCGAAGCCCCTGAACTATAATCAGTTCAAGGCCCCACTGATGAGTCAGTTAGCTAAACGAGCCGTTCGCTCTCTTAGCGCGTAATCGGGAGAGAGAAGCAGTTGGAGTTTCTTCGGTACTCAAAATCGGTCTGGGGTCAAAAGATGCTGGTCGGAGTTTCGTGGGATCTGATTTGGGTTCCGGTTGTTGCCGCGTTGGTTATCATCGCGGCACACCAACTGCTTCGCTTGTATAAGAGAAACATGCAGAAAACCGACCACCGTTGAGAATCTAGAAATAAGAAATGTCCGAGCAACTTCAAGAGCGGCACGCGCTCCCCGAACGTGTATTCCACTGGGTTATGGCGCTTACCGTCGTGGTGTGTCTAGCCACCGCTTTCCTTCCCATCATAGGGTTGGAGTTCCCTTGGGTTGATCCCCATTGGATTGCCGGTGTATTACTTACTGTAGCCGTCCTCTTTCATCTTTGGCGGGTCTTTTTCCGTCTCAAATTGAGTGACATGTGGATCTATCTCTCAGATCTCAGAGAGCTTAGGAGTCTATTAGAATCCAACGATTCAGAATCAGGAGCGTCGCTCCAGAAATACGATCTGGGTCAAAAGCTTTACCATTGGGCTGTTGCTCTGTTGTTACTCTCCCTGATCTTCACTGGGCTGTTTATGTTAGTAAAGCTAGATACATGGTTCTGGGATCGGGCCCCGGGAATATTATCCGACAGTACATGGGGAGTGGTTTACACTATTCATGGAGCGGCTGCGCTCGCTCTAATCACAATGTTTATACTGCACCTTTATTTTTCATTCTTACCTGAACATCGCGAGCTTCTTGTCTCTATGGTGAGGGGCGGTAGGAATATCAACAGGAACAACTAATGACAAATCAGATCGACGCTATTTCTCAGATTGAAGAGGCCTATGAGTACATGCTGGCATATGCTGCACAGGGCAGAACTACCGAGGGCGCGGGTCCGGGTGGTGCCAGTATTAGAGACTTTCTCACTAATTTCCTCAAAGGTGCGAAGATACTGGAGACTTGGGTAGAAAATACTGGGGCCATTGTTCCTGAGGTTAAGGATGAGTATCGCAAGGCGTCATCGTTGATAATCGGGGTGATTAGCATGATGCTAGAGAAAGATAATATCTCTTCAGAGATAGTCGATAACGCAAACGCTCTTATGGCTACCCGACACTATCTAACCCTAGTATTCTTCCTTGATAAAATGTATCTCGAGTAATAAATCCATTGATAAACACCGTTGATTGTCCAGATAGATTTTTTCGCGGAGACCTGTGATGCAGCATCGTGATGCTGATATTTTCGGAAGCATCGTAAGCTGGCAAGAGGCGGGTCATAAGGTAGCTTTGGCTACGGTCCTCTCCACTTGGGGTTCAGCTCCCCGCGCCGTGGGTTCTTTTCTGGCGGTTAACCAGAACGGTGAGTTCGTTGGTTCGGTTTCCGGTGGTTGCGTAGAGTCGGCTGTTGTAACCGAGTGTCAGCAGGCTATGGTGGCTAGTGAGCCTCGAATTCTTGAGTACGGCGTGACCGACGACGAGGCCTTTGAGGTAGGACTGGCCTGTGGGGGTACTATCAGAATTTTGGTAGAGCCGTTCGATCCATTCGACGAAATCCCTAAACAATGCCTAGTCGCGCTGAGAGATCGGCAGCACAGCGTATTGCTGAGAGATTTATCTAGCGACGTCTCCTTCAGTCAAGGATGGCGCCACTGGCTACCAGCGGAATTAGCGACCAACGTCCGTAGTCATGGCTATCTGGCCCTTGACAGAGAGGTCTTCGGCTCTGTTTTTGTACCTCATCTCCGTGTTCTTATTGTCGGAGGTGTCCATATCGCACAGGCCCTGAGCCGGATGTTACAACTACTCGATATGACCCCTATAATTGTAGATCCTCGCCCTTCTTGGGGGAATGCTGACCGTTTCCCGGATATTGACATAGTCGCACAGTGGCCAGATGAGGCGTTCGCGGACCTGGGATTGGACTCCGGCACCGCTGTAGTGACTCTAACGCATGACTCAAAGTTTGATGATCCAGCTCTGATGGCAGCATTGATGTCTGATGCGTTCTATGTCGGAGCTTTAGGAGGGCGTAAGACTAACGAAAAGAGAATTGAGCGATTCCGTGATGCAGGTCTCGACCAAGCATCGATCGACAAGCTACGTTCGCCTGTTGGACTCAATATTGGCGCCAAAGATCCTTCCGAGATAGCGGTCTCAATCGCCGCTCAGATTGTACAGTCTCGTAGACAACCCTGATGGGTATCGAGCGGAGAGCCCCAAAAAATTCGGTCGGATGTGTCCTGACGCACTCGATCAAGCTTCCCGGTAAAGTATTTAAAAAAGGCTTGATCCTTTCCCAAGAGCTTGTGTCAGAGTTAACAGATTGTCGCCTTAAAACAATAACCGTTCTTGCTCCCTCCACAACGGACTGCCACGAAGATCTGGCTGCCCAGCAAATAACTGAGCGCCTAAAGCTTCTCGACCTCATCCCTAAGAAAGGTATCGGTGGACGCATCAATCTTGTTGCTGGGAGCGCTGGATTATTTTGCTTTGAAGAAGACAAGGTCCATGCGCTCAATCGAGTATCTGAGAGTATCACGATCGCTACATTGCCTGATAAGACGCCAGTTGAGACGGGCCAGTTGGTCGCAACACTTAAAATCATCCCGTTTTTTGTAGCAAAAGCAGATCTTTCACGGGCTTTGTCTGTAGCTGAGGGCGTTAGTCTCAATCTGCGATCGTGGGCGACGTCTTTACAGGTCGCCTTAATTCAGACAACGCTCCCATCTCTACCCGAAAAAGTCTATGAGAAAGGCCTAAAAATTCAGGCGGATAGGTTAGCGAATTATGGCCTTAGCCTAACTCAGTCATGCAGGGTCGAGCATGAGGTATCTAGCCTGGCACAGATGATCGCGGAGCTGTCGGGTAGCAACGATCTCATACTAATCTTGGGAGCTAGTGCGATTTGTGACCGGGCAGATATACTTCCCGTCGCAATCGGTAACTCCGGAGGGGTCGTTGAGCACCTCGGAATGCCGGTGGATCCGGGGAACCTTTTGTTGCTCGGGTGCCTTAAACAAACAAAAATTATTGGACTTCCTGGTTGCGCGAGATCACCAGCGTTGAATGGGTTTGATTTGATCTTAGATAGATTATTCGCCGGATTACCGATAGATCCTACTGATATTCAAGCGATGGGCGTTGGTGGTTTGTTGAAAGACTCACCAGGGAGGGGTATCTCTAGGGTCGAGCAGTCTGACGACAAGAAAAAGCGCTTCGCGGCGGTTATATTAGGTGGTGGCCTATCGACTAGGATGAAGACCAACAAACTTCTCGCTCGCTGGAAGGATGATCAGCAGGTAATCGACCCCGTGTTGAATCTAATTAGTGGGACCGAGTTTGATGAAAAAGTATTCGTTGGTTCCAGAGACTACGAAGAAATCTGTCAGCGTTTGCCGGCTGACGTAACATCGATTCAAAATCCTAACCCTGAATTCGGCTTGTCTAGTTCGCTAAAGCTAGCGCTCGAGAGTCTAGGGGATATTGACGGGGCAGTCATTTTTCTTGGTGACATGCCATTGATTAATAGAGACACGGTGGCCGCGTTAATGGAGGCGTTTGATCCAACCGAAGGCGCCGCGATGGTTTACCCGGTTTATGAAGGAAAGAGAGGCAACCCTGTACTGATTGGTCGCCGCTTTTTTGACGAACTAGCAGATCTGACAGGTGACGAGGGTGCGAGGGTTCTTATCGACCGCTATCCTCATATGATCAAGGAGGTCCAGGTCAATGACCGCGGTACCTTGATTGATATCGATGACCCGCTAGGATTAGAGAGGGCGATGGCTTTCTACTAGCCGTTGAGAGTCAGGTGGAAGAGATATCTGTTTCGATATGTCCGTCGAGTGCGTGAGTCAGCGTATGCCAGGCGAGGGTCACACACTTCGCCCGTGCCGGGTTTATTTGTATCGCGGTTAGGGTTTGAATCTCGGCCCATGCCCCCTCGAGTGTCTCAACTATAGGATCTTGTACGGTGCCAGTTATCGTGTTCCTGAGATAGTTCGACAACGTCGTTGCCTCGTTTTTTGATAGTCCTTCGCAAACCTCAGTCACCAGAGACGCGGAGGCTTGTGAAATCGGACAACCTCTTCCCTCAAAAGCTATGTCTTCGATTATTGATGTTGATGGGGAAAGATTTATGTAGATGGTCACCTCGTCCCCACATAACGGATTCTTCCCCTGGCACGTACAGGTTGATTGCTCTATCCGATATTTGTTCCTCGGATTGGCAGCATGATCTGAGATCAGTTCTTTGAGATACTCTTGGTCCAACTGGCTCTCCCAAACTACGGGCATGTTTAATGCTGGAGTTTACATACGTTTATAGTGGTTAGGTTCTCCGACACATTAAATTAAAAATACTATCCAACTTAAAGCGGTGTTGAATGAATGAGTTAGCAACTGAGTTGCAACATCCAAACTGGAACTTATCTGTGTTGATGTTGTCTATCTTATTGATAGACAGAAAATAATTAAATTGGAGTTTACCCATGACCAAGATCTATTGCGTTGGCTCATATTCTGCGGCCGCACTAAAAGGGTTTGTAGCGAATCCAACTCAGGACAGAAAACAGGTCGTTGAGGCGATGACTGCCTCGACGGGAATAAAGCTGATTGACTTTCAAATCACAAGGGGAATTTTTGATTTCGTTGCAGTGTGTGAAGGTACGGTAGAGCAAGCGATGGCTATAAAAATAGCCGTTGGTTCTACCGGATCATTCGATCAGTTTCACATACTTGAATCTATAGATATCTCGGGAGCTGCTACGCTCGCGCAAACGACTTTGGCGAACTACGTTCCGCCCCAAGGCAAATAAAATAAACCAAGTCGCTGAGAGTCATAGATTCTCAGCGCTTGGCTTTCTTGGCCCATTAAACTAAATCCACTACCAAACCCTAATCTCTCCCATATCTCTCCATCATCACATCACATACTAAAGGTATCGAAATCAGATGAGGTGTAGCGATGTTTTCTACGCAACTGGATCAAGTCTTGTTTGGAATCTGTTTGCTTGCCAGTGGGATGGCTGTGCAATTGTTTTTACCCTGAGTTTGAGATGCTCCTGGCCTTGTCCCTAAGGCTCTTTGCCCCTGATTGTTATCGGGGGCTTTTTTATTTATGGACCATAGATAGATGGTGTTTCAGGGCTTATTGCTTGTTGGTCGTTTACAGTCGGTTCGCTGACTAACTGTCTAGACGGTCATCACAATTTTCTAGCAATTTAGATTTCGTTCATGTTCTTACGAGCTGACTTCACAAGGTCATCGATGTAACGTTTGAGGGCCGGCCAGAGATATGTATTGATGCGTTGTCTTATTCTCATTTTTTTGACTGTTTGTGCTGTGACGGTCCATGCGAATTCCTTGGAGCGTATTGGGTTACCCAATCTGGTGCTGTTGGGTGAGAGCCGCTTGAGCGTCCTGTTTTGGGATATTTATGACGCCCGTCTTTATGTCGCAGGTGAGAGTTACGATCCGGAAAAACCATTTGCGCTATCGTTGGATTATCTTCGTGGCTTCTCGGGTACTGATATTGCGAAACGATCCATCGAGGAAATCCGAAAACAGGGATTCGGCAATGGATCGGTTCTGGCTTTGTGGCAGACTGAGTTAGGCAGGATTTTTCCAGATGTTGTGGAAGGAGATCAGATTATCGGCGTAAGAGATCCGTCTGAGGGTGCGCGATTCTTTTTGAATGGCTCGTTAATCGGAACGATTTCGGATCAAAATTTAAGTAGGCGATTCTTTGATATTTGGTTGTCCGAAAAAACTTCGGAACCTGAGATGCGCAAATTATTGATGAGGATAGGTCGCTAATGAGGAACTTAATTTGGGTTTGTGCGCTATTGGTTGGCCTCTCCGGTTGCGCCACAAGTATTGACGGCGAACGTTATCGCTCGATAACGCCAAGCTTTG